>Ga0209712_10000014_pt1 | contig 223217 bp, 179 predicted proteins | sample ArcOceMetagenome_FD_187443 | JGI IMG/M metagenome (GOLD analysis project Ga0209712, IMG submission 187443) | Marine eukaryotic phytoplankton communities from Arctic Ocean - Arctic Ocean - Greenland ARC118M Metagenome (SPAdes) (version 2) | ecosystem: Environmental > Aquatic > Marine > Oceanic...
TGAAACGAAACAGCGCCGATGATAGTGTAGCATTTGCTATGTGAAAGTAGGACATTACCAGGCTTCAAATAAGAGAAACCCGTTACAGTAATGTGACGGGTTTTTTGCTATCTGGGGTTTAGTAAAAGCCAAGACCCCATGCCGAACTCAGTATTTGTATTCCTATACATCAAACAAAACAGCGCGAAGGCGAGCGCCACACAAGGCAGACCGGCACAACGTAGCATCTCATTTGCTATGTGACTTTTTACCGCTGTGGGCACCATGACATTACCAAGCTTCAAATTGTAGAAAGCCCGACTAGAAATAGTCGGGCTTTTTTACGTCTACAGAAAAGTGATATTCAGTATTCCCCTCTCTAAAGCGAAGCGCCTCTTTGTGAAGAGTGTTTTGGTTGTTAGTAGCACACCGACTTCAAATAAGAAAAACTCGTTAAATCAATGTGATGGTTTTTTGCTGTCTGGGGTTTAGTAAATTCACTATCCCTATACTTGATCAACTATTTCTTCATGGCTATCTGATAAATAACGTAATTAGATATACAGCCCCTGTTTTAGATCGCATCATTTAGATTTCAGCAAGTTCCTTATATCTCTCATCGACTCTTAATAGTTATTGATCTAAGCTAATTAAAAGATAATCTTGCGTACTATATTTCAAGAGTATGTTTAATATAAAAATAACAAAGGCTTTAATATGGATAATTATCCTCAGGGTATTTTTTGTTGGTCAGAACTTTGCACACATAATTGGAAAGAAGGTAAAGCTTTTTATACCTCTTTATTTGATTGGGGTCATGATGATCAGCCAATTGGCGATGGTATTTTTTACACTATGCTCCAGAAAGAGGGTGACGACATTGCCGCTATGTACGAAATGCCAAAAGAGCAAATTCAGGAGGGTGTTCCAAGCAGTTGGTTAACTTACATTGCTGTAGATGATGTAGAGCATTGTGCAATTAAAGCAAAAGAGCTTGGTGCTAAAATAATTGCGGGTCCGCACAATGTTATGGATGCAGGTCGTATGCTGATGTTTACTGATCCGGGGGGAGCAACCGTTGCATTATGGCAAGGAAAAGATCATAAAGGATGTAAACGTTTATCAGAGCTATCAACGCCTTATTGGCATGAGTTAGCGACGCGAAATAGCAAAGTAAGTAATGAGTTTTACTGTGCTTTACTAGGTTGGAAGAGCGAAGTAAAACCTATGGACAACATGGAATATACTTTATTTTTGGTAGACGGTAAGCCAATTGCTGGAATGCTGGAAATGAGTAGCGAATGGCCTGATGATGTCCCACCTCATTGGATGATTTACTTTGCAGTTGACGACTGTGATTCTGCCCTTAATAAGGCGAAAAAGCTGGGAGCCCAAGTATGTGTACCTTCTACTACAGTACCAGACGTTGGCCGATTTGGTGTTCTTTGTGATCCTCAAGGTGCTGTTTTTTCGGTGATCCAAACGAAGGATTAAAGCGTTTACAACATGCTGATAAGTGCATGAGAGAGTTGTCTTGCACTTAGCTACTTTGGTTATTGGCATTAACGTTTAATTTTTTGTTATTTTGTTATAATGCCAGTTATATAAATTATGCATGTTGAGTAGACCATGGAATTTGAACAAGATAGCAATTTAACGCTCCCGTTATTTTTATTAAACGAGTCCTTAAGTGAAAGGGATGTAGAGCAGCCTGATTTTGAAATATCAGTAGCGCTCGATGATGAGTTACTTGCTCAAATTTGCCAAAATCCCTCAGAAGACAGCAGCATAGCTATTACAATAACAAGTTATGAGCTGTTAATAGCCGATCCTTCTTATAAATACATGTTAGAACAATCACACCACGCGCAAATAACTTTAAATCATGGCCCTCTATTGAGTGTTGTACTAAATACTGAGAATCAAGATGTATTTATATCTCCGCAAATGGATATGATGCCGACCTTTGATTTAGGTGATGAAGGCGAATGAATAAACTCATAGGCATCGTTACATTAGTTGTTTTAAGTGGTTGTGCATACTTAGGTAATGCTCATTACAATGAGCTATTTGGCACTGAGCAGGCCCAGCAGCGTATCGTATCTCATACTACTGGCGAAGGGGCTAATTTTTTACAGAATGTGAAGCCGGTGCTCGATACTCGTTGTGTTGTGTGTCATGGTTGTTACGATGCACCTTGTCAGTTAAAGCTATCATCCCCTGAAGGAATAGATAGAGGGGTAAGCAAAGACCTTGTCTACGACGGAACTCGTTTACTTGCTACAAAGCCGAGTCGATTGTTATTTGATGCTACAACCACAGAGCAATGGCGAGAAAAGAACTTTACTCCTGTTTTAAATGAGCGAGTACAAACTGAGGAAGCTAACTTAGCTGGTAGCGTCTTGTTTAATAGTTTAGTACTGAAACAAAGCCATGAATTGCCTGCAAATGAAATATTAAATAATGAATTTGATTTTTCGCTGAGCCGCTCTCAAACCTGTGCCACTATGGGAGAATTTGATCAATTAGCGGGTGAGCAACCTCATGCTGGTATGCCTTATGGATTACCGGGCGTATCCCGTGATGAATTTAATCATTTGCAGAAGTGGCTCAAAGCAGGTGGTAAAATGGCGCATATTGACCCGCCAACAGAGTTTGAACTTGAGCAGGTTAAGCGTTGGGAAGCATTTTTAAACCAAGATGATTTGAAGTATCAGTTATCGGCTCGCTATATATACGAGCATTGGTTTTTAGCTCACATATATTTTGATCAAAAGACCCCTGATAACTTTTTTAAGCTCGTCCGTTCGAGCACACCTCCAGGCGAAAAAATAAAATTAATAAGCACACGTCGACCTTATGACGACCCTAAAGTTAACCGTGTTTACTACCGATTTTTGCATGATCGCAGCACTGTTTTATCTAAAACTCACTTACCTCTTAAGCTAAATGATGAAAAGTTGACGCGCTTGTACCAACAGTTCATTGCACCAGAGTATACGGTTAAAAGTATGCCTAGCTACAAGGCAGAGTCTGCATCTAATCCGTTTAAAACGTTTGAAGTGATCCCAATTAATTCTAAATATCAGTTTATGCTTGATGAAGCGGAGTTGATTATTATGGGCTTTATTAAAGGGCCTGTCTGTCGTGGTCAGATAGCGTTAAATGTGATTAACGACCACTTTTGGGTTGCTTTTGCTGATCCAAATAAAGTGGCCACCCCAGCGGTTGGACAAATGATAATGCAGCATGAAGACGCACTTGAATTACCAGCTGCAGAAGAAAGTAATGCGTTCCCTATTGCTAATTGGGTTAAATACTCAGCTCTGGAGCAAAAATATTTAAAAGCAAAGGTCAATTTAGCGAATGAGATGTTTAAAGGCGGTGAGCATTTAACTACAGATTTATTGTGGAAAGGAGATGGCCATAATAAAAATGCAGCACTGACTATTTTTCGTCATTTTGACAGTGCCACTGTGGTGAAGGGTTTCATTGGCCAAGAGCCAAAAACAACTTGGATTTTAGATTATGCCTTATTCGAGCGTATACATTATTTACTGGTTGCTGGTTTTGATGTTTACGGCAATATTGGGCACCAGTTAGTTACGCGTTTATATATGGACTTTTTACGCCTAGAAGGAGAACAAAACTTCTTAGCATTATTACCAGAAAACAAACGAGATAAAATCAAAGGCCAGTGGTATCGCAAATCACCACCAAGTCTTGCTGAGTTTTTTAAAAATAACCGTGAGTTTAGTCAGCCAAGCGGAATAACTTATAAAACAAACACCCCTCAAAAAGAATTGTATGCATTAATGAAAGAGGCGCTAAGTCCAGTGCTAAGTGAGCACTACGATTATAAGCAAGTACCTAAATCGTTAAGTGCCATTAATGCTATGCCGGCAAAAGCAGTAAATTTATTACCGCAGTTATCGTTTGTATTAGTAAAGCAAGATGACGATAGCCATAAGGCTTACACGATTATTCATCATAACGCGCATTACAATATTTCGAGCTTATTAAATGAAGACGGCCAACGAGCTTTTGAAGAAGACACTGCAACAATCGTCCCTGGTTTTATAGGTGACTACCCAGCCTCTATTTGGTATTTAAATAATGAACAACAGGTTGAGGCTTTTGCTGAACAGTTACCTATGATGCAAGTAGAAGCTGATTACGCAGCCTTAAAAACTAAATTTGGAATTAGACGTTCTCATCCACAGTTTTGGCAATACAGCGATATTTTACACGCTACAGCAAAAAAATACCGTGGTGTTGAATATGGCTTGTTCGATTACAACCGTTTAGAAAATAGATAGTAAACCCTCTTATATAGCCCAGCTTTGAGTTGGGCTTTTTTATATTTATAGATTAAGTATAGATATTGATGTAATTGGACTACACTTAAACCAAAAAGTTAGGCTAACTATGTTTGAAGTTGTCGCAAATATTCGCCTACGTAATCGGTGGGCATTAATCGCTATTGCGCTATTAATTAGTGTTTCTGTATCACTAATGCAGTACTTTTTTTCAGTACAAAAAAATGATGCAAACATCATTAACATTGCAGGTAAACAGCGAATGCTGTCGCAAAAAATTGCATGGCATGGTGATAAGTTATTAACCTCGCAAGTACCTAGTACTAGTCATCAGCAGTCTTTAGATGCATCGCTCAGCCTATTTAAAGCAAACCATCAATATTTATTGTTAAAAAACGATAATGGTCAATATAAATACCTCAGCCCTGAGCTTATAAAGTTATATATACAATCACCTATTGAGCTAGATTTGCGCGTGCAAAAATTTATCCAACAGGTAGAAGGGCTGCTGTATAAACAGGAAAAAATAAACCCTAATGTGTTTTCTGTTAAGCGCATGGAAGAGTTACTAAAGTATTTAGATCAAGCTGTTGGCTTATTTGAAAAAGCGTCCGTTAAAAAAGTGGCGTGGGTGTCTTCAGCCGAGCTATTTTTTTGGTTGCTAACTATGTTATTGCTTATTGGTGTATTACGTTTTGTGTTCATACCGATGGAAAAGCAGATCACTAAGGCGTTATCAAAGTATCAACAGCAAAAAGATTTTGCGCAGCAAGTGAGTAAAAATAAAGAACACTTTATAGCTCGAGCAAGTCATGAGTTTAGAACGCCCCTACAAGGTTTTGTTACCTCGATTGATTCGTTAGAGGTCAGTAATAGCCAAAAATCGATTAAAACACAGGCCTCTTATTGCGCATCAAGAATAATAGCAATGCTTGACGAACTTCAAGATTTACAGGCGCTTAGTTTGGGCCGTTGGGCATTAAAACCGTCAAATGAAAACTTACTTCAGTCATTCAATAAAGTGCTTTTAGGGTATGAATTTGGTTACAACCAAAAAGGCATTGCCTTAGTTAGAGCACTTGATTCGACACTTGACCAAGCTATAAAACTAGATCATCAACGCTTTCAGCAAGTGTTAGCTGAGTTAGTTGGCAACGCATTAAAGTTTACAGAAGAGGGGTCTGTTACTGTTAAGGCTTGTGTTAACAATAAGCAATTAACAGTAACAATAACGGATACAGGTTCAGGATTAACCAAGCCAGTCAGCAGGTTAACCTTTGATTCATCTAATCAAAATAATCACTTTCAAGGGTTAAGAACAGGCCTTGCAAGGGTGCAGTACATTGTTGATGCTTTTGACGGAAATATTGTGTTTGAAAATACATCGCCAAATGGGGTGTGCGTTACGCTGAAAATGCCCGTTGTGATTGATGAAAGTCCACCTTCGTTAAGTGCACTGTTACCTAAAAATATGCATTGTTTAGTTGTTGAAGATAACCCGTTAAACATGCACATTTTAACCCGTATTCTTTCACAGCTTAACTACAGCTATGAATGTGCAAAAAACGGAAAGGTCGCATGCGAGATGGCAACTAAAAACGAATACCAAGTCATTTTTATGGATTTAAATATGCCAATAATGGATGGCTTTGAGGCTATTAAAAAAATACGCATTTTTGACGCTAATACGCCTATTATTGTGGTTACCGCTAATACATCAGAAAGTGATATTGCAATTACCACTCAATTAGGTGCAAATGGGCATGTTTTTAAACCTATCAGCACGCAAGCGTTAGCTGAAGTGTTAATAGGTAGCTTAAACCCTAAATAATAAATTGATTATAGAGCGTTATTTTCAGCGTTAATTTAGTAAAAATTATTTGCAATAGGTAATCTAAAACGCTCAATTGGTCTTTTTCAAAGAGAGGTTCTATTTGAGAAAATTACATGTATTTTTTCTGTAAGTGGGATACCAATCCGCCATCGTACTTAATCATCTTGTGGGGCTAAACGTGTCGCCTTCTGCGCTATAAAACGCCTATTTAGAAAAATTGAACAACGAAAATTCAACTTGTTATCAACAGTGTTTTTTAAATCAAAATCGGTTTCTTAATTAGTATTTGTTGAACTTAGCGCATTGATTTACGTTTTTTAATAGAGCTTAAACTAATAATATTAGCAACCCTTAGGGCAATTAATATCACCCTAGGTATAACAATGAGGTTAGAGTCGAGTAACACTGAAACCTTTATCTTTTAACTGCTTTATTAAACCATGCTGCTCTGGTAAGTGCAGCGCGCCTACTGCAATAAATAGCTTTTCGTTATTTAAGCGGGGAACAAGTTGTTCTACCCATTTGTTATTACGGTTTATTAGCATGACTTGCTCGCTTATTTCACCGTAATTACTATCGTCAAAGCTCATATTGTAGTACTCGGTAAGCGTATCCATATCGCCATTTTTCCACGCGTTTACTAGCTTAATAAAGTATGTATTAATATCGCTAAGCTGCTCGAAGGTTTCTTCAATCATTTCGTTACTTAATAGCGCCATACCATCAAACATTTGTAACTGCTGCTCTAGGGTTTCTAGTTCACCAATTTTTATGTTGTGCTCTTTAGCGTAAGCAAGTACTTGCTTGTCTATACCTGTTTGATCAGAAAAGCCTGCATTTTGAAACTCAATTTGCATCATAGTCACCATTACAGCCCAAGGTTTGAAGTTGCTAAACATAGCAATATCAATCGATTTTTTTGCAAAGTAATTTTTAAGCTTATTGTAGTTTTGTTTTGATAGTTCTGTTTGTAATGTTTTGCCATTTTTAAGCATCATTAATGGCATTGAGCGCTGTTGCATTTGAAATGGAGTCAGTTTGCTAATATCCACTTCTACAATAACGTGTTCGCTCTCATCAATCGCTTTGGTAACGTTTGCTGGTAAGCCTTTCATGCTGGCGTCACCTACGTGTACGGTGCCAAACAAATACGAGCTAGTGCCATTTTTTTCTACTTTATATAAAGCTGGTGCCGCAACGTTATTAAAACTAAGTACTGTAAATAGCACCATAATAAAAAAATGACTAATACGAGGTATCGCTTTCATGGTTTGTCCTTCAAATCCTGTTGTTGAGTTACACAAATACTAACCTAAATTTGCCTATACAGCAGTGCTAAATTTAGTATTTATCAATCGTCTTTTGTGAGGTTATTGGTACTAATATGTGCGCTCAGTGGAGTATTTGTTCTATTTACGTTTTTTGATTTAGTACAGTCGCAACCATGATTATTAAAACTATTCGGAAGGTCTAAACACTATCTGTATAAAAAAATTAATTTAATTTTTACTAAAACTCAAAAATTAATCAAACCATAAATGGGGAATATAAGAATAGTGAATTTCTATACTTTAAATTAAAACATAAAAATTCCTTTATGGTTGTATTTAGTGAATTTTAAAACCACTTAATTTGAGTTTTAGCAGTTTTTTTGAATTGAGTTTGGTGTTGACTTAAGCCGCTCAGCGCGGTACTAATACATAACAGAGCGAAAGATGAACTTTCGCAACAGATTATTTAAATTTGGTGTTAATTACATGCTTACAACTGCACTTAAACTAGTCCTGATTATTATCGTGGTGATTATTCCCGCGAGGGCTTTGTAGTGCTATAAACTTGAGCATTAAAAAGCCCTCCGCACTTAACAGTTCGGAGGGCTTTTTAGTTTTAAGGTTAAAAATTAATTAGGTTGTCACTGAAGAATGAGGATTTATTAATGACAGGCGCAGAACTCACAATCGACTTATTAGCCAAACACGGCGTAAAAGAGGTATTTGGCTACCCTGGTGGAGCCATTATGCCAATTTACGATGCGCTGTATGGTGCGCCAGTCAAGCATTACCTCACTCGCCACGAGCAAGGTGCTGGTTTTGCTGCTGTAGGTTATGCACGCAGCACAGGTAAATTAGGTGTATGTTTAGCAACATCAGGCCCTGGGGCTACTAACTTAATAACAGCACTTGCAGATGCAATGATGGACTCAGTGCCATTATTAGCAATTACCGGCCAAGTACCGACTGCCGCTATTGGCTCAGACGCATTTCAAGAAGTCGATGTACTAGGTATGTCGCTTTCATGTACTAAACACAGTTACATGGTGGAGCGAGCAGAAGATTTAGCCGAAATACTACAAGAGGCCATGCACTTAGCCCAAAGTGGTCGCCCAGGTCCTGTGCTTGTTGATATTCCAAAAGATATTCAAATGGCGCAAGTGCCGTTTAAACCTTGGTTAGCCGCTGATGAGTATTTACCGCAGCTTGATTTAAACCAAGTAGCCATTGCCAATCAGTTATTAAGCGAAGCAAAGCAACCTGTGGCGTATGTAGGTGGCGGTGTACAAGCCGCTGATGCGCAAAATGAGTTAATGCAGTTTTTGAATAAAACGCAGATGCCTGCGGTATCAACACTTAAAGCGTTAGGTAGCGTATTACCAGATTACGAACACTACCTAGGCATGCTAGGCATGCACGGTACACAAGCCGCTAATATAGCGGTGCAAGAGTGTGATGTTTTAGTATGTATAGGCGCTCGCTTTGATGACCGCGTAACAGGTAACTTAGCTAAATTTGCAGCCAAAGCAAAAGTAATCCACTTAGATATTGACGCGGCTGAAGTAGGTAAACGTAAACCAGCTAAAGCCTCATTAATTGCTGACTTAAAAACGTCATTACCGGTACTTGAGTGCTTTGTAACCCCTAAAGCATGGTGCGATACAAATAAGCAGTTAAGCGTAAAACATGCGTGGCGCTACGACTACCCAGGCGAAAAAGTATTTGCCCCGTATTTATTGAACCAATTAAGCCAGCGTATGCCAAAAACAGGCGTAGTGTGCTGTGATGTGGGTCAGCATCAAATGTGGGTAGCGCAACACATGAAATTTAGCCACCCGAGCAACCATTTAAGTAGTGGTGGCGCAGGCACTATGGGCTTTGGTTTACCAGCGGCTATTGGCGCACAAATAGCACGCCCAGACGATTTTGTAATAACGGTGTCGGGTGATGGCTCAATCATGATGAACATTCAAGAGCTTGCGACTATTCGCCGTAACAATTTACCAGTAAAAATACTAATATTAGATAACCAACGCTTAGGTATGGTTCGCCAATGGCAGGAGCTATTTTTTGAAGGACGTTACTCTGAAACAAACCTTTCAGATAACCCTGATTTTGTTCAGTTAGCCGCTGTATTTGGTATTCCTGGGCAAACAATTACCCATGCCAATCAAGTTGATGATGCAATAACAGCATTAGTTAACAGCAAAGGGCCGTACATAGTACATGCCTGCATAGACGATAAAGAAAACGTATGGCCACTTGTACCACCAGGGGCTGCAAATGACGAAATGATTACGGAGAAAGCACAATGAAACACAGCCTAACTATTGCATTAAAGAGCCAAAGTATAGCGGTCGAGCGTTTTTTACGTGTAGTGCGTCACCGTGGTTTTGATCTTACGCATTTTCAGCTCAATATGGATGATGGCCACTACAATGTTGCAATGACAGTAGACAGCGATAAACCAATTCATCTTTTAACAAGCCAGTTAAATAAGCTGGTGGACGTTAAAGAAATCACTTTACAAAATTTACAGCAACAAGCTGTGTAATTGCTAACAATACAAATTTACGAGTAATTGAATAACTGTTACTCACCAATTTTTAGAATGAGGAATGCCCGCTTACACAGCGGCAAAACAGAGGTAACTATGGCTAAATTAAGAAGTGCAACAACAACTGAAGGACGTAAACGCGCAGGCGCACGTGCATTATGGCGCGCAACAGGCATGACCGACACCGACTTTGGTAAACCAATTATTGCTGTAGTTAACTCGTTTACGCAATTTGTGCCAGGGCACGTACACCTTAATCAGCTAAGTGAGCTAATGGCTGAAACAATCACGCAAGCGGGTGGTGTACCAAAAGAATTTAATACTATTGCAATTGATGACGGTATCGCAATGGGCCACGGGGGCATGCTTTACTCACTCCCTTCGCGCGATCTCATTGCCGACTCGGTTGAGTACATGGTTAACGGCCACTGCGCCGATGCGATGATCTGTATTTCTAACTGTGACAAAATCACCCCAGGGATGATGCTTGCAGCGCTACGCTTAAATATACCGGTTATTTTTGTATCGGGTGGACCAATGGAAGCGGGTAAAACGAAACTTGCTAACATTGATATCAAATTAGATTTAGTCGATGCCATGGTTAAAGGCGCTGATGAGTCGGTAAGTGATGCTGATTCAGAGCAAGTAGAGCGCTCTGCGTGTCCTACTTGTGGGTCGTGTTCAGGTATGTTTACTGCAAACTCAATGAACTGTTTATTAGAAGCTATTGGCCTTGCACTACCGGGTAACGGTACAACGCTTGCAACCCATAAAGATCGTAAGCAGCTATATGTAGAAGCGGGTGCTCGCATTGTTGATTTATGCCGCGAGTACTACCAAAAAGATAACCAAGACGTATTGCCACGCGCTATTGCTAACAAAACAGCCTTTATGAACTCTATGGTTGTTGATATTGCCATGGGTGGTTCATCTAACACCGTACTGCATTTACTAGCAGCCGCACAAGAAGCTGGCGTAGATTTTGACATGTCGCACATTGACGAGCTATCTCGTAAAACCCCATTTTTATGTAAAGTAGCTCCAGCAACAGCACAGTACCATATTGAAGATGTTCACCGCGCTGGTGGCATGATGGCAATTGTGCGTGAGCTAGGCAAAGCCGGTTTAGTTGATTTATCGGTAAACCACGTTGCAGGTATGACTATGGGTGAGCTTGTTAAAAAATGGGATGCGACGGATCCTAAAAACGAAGCGGCACAAAAGTTTTACCGCGCGGGACCAGCTGGCATTCGTACTACAAAAGCAATGAGCCAAGAGTGTCGTTGGGATGAAGGCGATAACGACCGCGAACATGGTTGTATTCGAAGTGTTGAACACGCATTTAGACAAGATGGTGGCTTAGCTGTACTTTCAGGAAACTTAGCGGTTGATGGCTGTATTGTTAAAAGCGCAGGCGTAGTTGACGAAATGCTGCATTTTGAAGGCACTGCAGTGGTATACGAATCGCAAGATGATTCAGTAGAAGGCATTTTAAACGACGAAGTAAAAGCTGGTGATGTTGTGGTTATTCGTTACGAAGGCCCTAAAGGCGGTCCTGGTATGCAAGAAATGCTTTACCCAACGAGCTACTTAAAATCAAAAGGTTTAGCTGAAAAGTGTGCGCTGATCACAGATGGACGCTTTTCGGGCGGCACGTCTGGTTTATCTATTGGCCACGTATCGCCAGAGGCGGCAAGCGGTGGTGCTATTGCGTACGTTGAAAATGGCGACAAAATTATTATTGATATTGCAACGCGTGAGATCACGCTTGCATTAAGCGAGGAAGAGCTTGAAGCGCGTAAGCAAAAGCAATTAGCGCGTGGTAAACAGGCGTATAAGCCCCTTGACCGTGAGCGTTATGTTTCGTCGGCATTAAAAGCCTATGCACTACTTGCAACAAGTGCAGATAAGGGCGCAGTGCGTGATTTAGAGAAACTGGAGGAGCTGAGCTAATTATGGTTTCTCAAGAGCTCGATTATTTTCGTGCAATTATTCAAGCAAATATGGAGCCCTTGGCTAAAGTCACTGAGGTCAGTGAAATGCCTGACCTCAGCGCTAAACTTGGCAACCATGTATGGCTTAAACGTGAAGATCAACAGCCCGTGTATTCGTTTAAATTACGCGGCGCATACAATAAATTAAATAAGTTGCCAAAAGGGTCTGTTGTAATTACTGCATCGGCTGGTAACCATGCTCAGGGTGTTGCATTAAGTGCTTCGCATTTAGGGCATAAGGCAACGATTGTAATGCCTGTTACAACGCCAGAAATAAAAGTTAACGCCGTACGCGCTTTAGGTGGTGAGGTCGTATTGCATGGACATCAGTTTGATGTAGCTAAAGCGCACGCGCTTGAGCTCACAGAGCAGCGTAATGGCATTTTTGTCCCACCATTTGACGATCCTGATGTTATTGTTGGGCAAGGTACTGTAGCGCGAGAACTCATGCAACAGCTCAATGAGCTTGACGCGGTATTTATTCCCGTTGGAGGCGGTGGCTTACTAGCAGGCATGGCTGTTTATATAAAGTCACTTCGTCCTGATATCAAAGTCATTGGCGTAGAAGCCGATGAGAGCGCCTGTTTACAAGCTGCACTTGAAGCGGGTGAACCGGTAGAGCTTGACCGAGTAGGCAGTTTTGCCGATGGTGTAGCGGTTAAAATTATTGGCAAAGAAACATTTCGCTTGGCACAAAAGTTTTGCGATGAAGTAATCACTGTGACTAGCGATGAAATTTGCGCCGCCATGCAAGATATTTTTGTGTCTACTCGTGCAATTGCAGAGCCTTCTGGCGCTCTTGCAACGGCAGGGCTTAAAAAGTGGAGCCAACAATCGCTCTTAAAAGGGTTGCATTTAGCAGCTGTGCTTTCGGGCGCAAATTTAAACTTTGATCGCTTACGTTATGTCGCTGAGCGCACTGCGCTAGGTGAAAAAAACGAAGCGTTATTAGCCGTTACCATCAAAGAAGAAAAAGGCAGTTTTAAACAGTTTTGTGCGTCTTTAGGTGGCCGTGCTATTACTGAGTTTAACTACCGTTATGCAGGGCCTGGTGAAGCGCAAATATTTGTAGGTATTGCTCTGCGCCAAGGAGAGCAGGAGCTCAATGAGCTCAAGCAGGACCTAACTCAAAACGATTACACATTTTGCGACTTATCAGATAATGAACTTGCTAAATTGCACGTGCGCTATATGGTTGGCGGTAAAGCACCCGAAAAACTGCATGAACGTTTGTTACGTTTTGAGTTTCCAGAATACCCCGGCGCACTAGCGCGCTTTTTAGATACGCTAGGCAACGATTGGAATATCACATTATTTCATTATCGGAGTCAAGGCGGCTCAATGGGTTATGTATTAGCCGGTTTTGCTATTGAACCTGAGCAATTTGAGACTTTTAACGAGCATCTCAATGACTTAGGCTATAGCGTGCAAGATGAAACGCATAATCCGTGTTTTACACAGTTTTTAACGACGCAACCTCTTTCAGAGAAAACCGCAAAGCTCGCTTCAGTTTAACAGCCATTAAAGAGCAAGTACCTTACAAGGGTGCTTGCTTTATCATTTGTTTTACATATAGTTACTGATACCGTCATTAACTTGAGGAAACTTGGTTGTTACTTAAAGGATTAATACTTGGATTGTGTTGTTTTTGTGGCCAAATTGCGGCGCAAGAATCGGTCACTCTACAATTAAAATGGACGCATCAGTTTCAGTTTGCTGGTTACTACATGGCCAAAGAAAAAGGGTTTTATAAAGATGTGGGTCTTGATGTAACCATAAATCCAGCAGATCTAACAATGCCCGATGCGTTTAGTGCTGTGGCTAATGGCGACGCCGAGTTTGGTGTAGGTCACTCGGGTATTTTACAGGAACGTATAAACGGCCAATCTTTTGTAGCAATGGCGCCTATCTTGCAATATTCACCTTATTGTTGGATGGTCAAAGACACCTCTGATATTTTTCACCCTCGTGATTTTGTAAATAAGCGTATTAGTAAAGTGAGTCACAATGATAGCAATGAGTTAATGGCTATGCTGACTCGCAGCGGAGTTAATACGCGTTTGCTTAGTGTATACAACGGTGACAACCCAAGCCAAGCCTGGATTGAAAACAGGCTCGATGCGATGCAAGTTTATCTATCTACAGAGCCCTACAATATGACTCAAAGAGGTATATCACATCGCCTAATATGTCCTCAGCGTTACGGCATAGACGTTTATGCAGATATCTTATATACCACTGGGAAAATGTTAAGCACATCCCCTGAAACCGTTGAAAAATTTTACCAAGCCAGCCTAAAGGGGTGGCGCTACGCAATGATGAATATGGATGAGGCCATTGCGGTTACCCAAATACTTTACGCACCTAACAAAAGTTTCCATGAATTAGCATACGAGGCTGAAGTATTAAAAGAGTACATTATGCCTGCAACAACTAGCTTGGGGCATATGTCTATTCCAAAATGGCGCCTAATTGCAGACTTGTACGGTATTCACCAAACTGAGTTTGATAAGGTTAAAGCCAGTTTTATTTATAAATATCAGCGACCAGAAAAAATGGAACTATCGTGGATGTTAATTGCAGCGATGATTGTGAGTGTTATCTCTATACCGTTGTATTTGCGCTTAATGTTTAGTAAAAAAATAACCGTTTAATGGCTGTTAATGTTACTGATACAATTGGCTTCCTTTCAATAAATTAAGCTGTTATGACGTTAGCCGAGCAATTTACTTCACTTGACTCTATTTTAAAGCGTACTCGCACCTATTGGCAGTGCACCGCTTTTGACTTTGATGCGATCCCTTGGCCTGAACTGCGAGGTATATTAAATAGTTTAACAGATGAGCAAGTAGCAACGCTTGATACCAAGCAGAATGAGTTAATAGACTTCTTTAATCCACACATTAAGTTACTTGATGAATTACAGCTATTATGTGAATTACCTCAGGCAAATACCCTCCGATATAATTACCCTTTTTGGATTAGTAACGGCATAAAAGGGCGTAAGTTCGAACAACTCCAAGACTTTGTATCTGCGTTGCCAAACACAAAATTACCGGTATTAGAATGGTGTGCGGGTAAAGGGCACTTAGGCCGTATGCTCGCGTTTAACGGTGCCACGCAGGTCAGCAGTGTTGAGTTGCAATCAACATTATGCGAACAAGGCCAAAAAGCAGCACTGCAACAAGGCTTGGCAATGCAATTTAGCCAAGTTGATGTATTAAAAGATGATACTACATCACTTTTTAATACACAGATGCATGCTGTGGCGCTTCATGCATGCGGCGCTTTACATCAGGCTATGATGCGCCAAGCAATAGCTGCAAACGTGCAGCAAATTAGCTTTTCACCTTGTTGCTATCATTTATTCACACCTAACGATTACTTACCAATGAGCGAGCTTGCCAAGCAAAGTCAGCTTAGGTTAACTCACCGTGATTTAAAACTAGCCTTGCAAGAAACAGTAACCGCGCCAACTCGTGTTGATAAAATACGAAAAACAGAACTTGAGTGGCGGTTGGGCTTTGATGCACTCAGGAGGTCAATTACTAATGAATTACACTATGTTAGTGTTCCCTCTGTTAATAAGGCCGTGTTCTCAGGTTCATTTAAATCATTTTGTGAGTGGGCGGGCGATAAAAAAGCCTTGAAAATACCGCAAGGTATTGATTATGAATATTTTTTATCTGTTGGTATGGCTCGAAAAAAGGTTACTGACAGAGTTGAACTGGTTCGACATGTGTTCAGAAGAGCAATTGAGGTTTGGCTTGTGCTCGATCGTGCTTTATATTTGCAACAGCATGGCTATCAAGTAAGTATTAAAACCTTTTGTGAAAAGCAGTTAACGCCTCGGAATATTTTAATTCTTGCCAATACTAACCCTTCAACCAATAACTAGTCGTTTTGGCTTAATAAGAGATGCAATGAGAAAATTAAAAAATTTGTTCGATAATAATAAAAACTGGGCTGCGCGAACAAGCGAAGCGAATCCAGAGTTTTTTAAAATTTTATCTATGCAGCAAAACCCTGAGTACTTATGGATTGGTTGTTCAGACTCTCGTGTACCCGCAAACCAAATAGTTGATTTATTACCCGGAGAATTATTTGTACACCGTAATGTAGCAAATGTCGTTGTACATACCGATCATAACTGTTTATCTGTTATGCAGTATGCGGTAGAAGTACTAAAAGTTAAACACATAATGGTTGTTGGCCATTATGGGTGCGGTGGCGTTCAAGCTGTACTAAGTGATGCAAAGTTTGGTTTTATTGATAACTGGCTTCGACATGTTGGCGATGTAAAAGAAAAGCACATAGAGCAACTTAACAGCATTGACGAAGAGCAGCGCTTGAGTCGCCTTATTGAGCTTAATGTAATAGAACAAGTACGCAATGTATGTCGTACCAATATTGTGCAAGATGCATGGGAGCGCGGCCAAGATTTAACAATACATGGTTGGGTTTATGGTTTAGAAAACGGCCACTTACATGATTTAGAAGCCGTTGTAACGTGCGCGGAAGAAGAGTCGGACAGTTATAAACGTGCAATACAACATGTTTTTAAAAAAGCAGGTTGTGAGTAAATAAATGACAAAAACGGCGGTTGTTATTGGCGCTACAGGTTTAGTTGGGTCTGAGCTTTTGACGGCATTACTCAGTTGCGCTGAGTATAGTCAGGTTGTCGCGATAACACGCCGAGCGTTACCACTTTCCCATACTAAGTTAACTAATCACGTTATTGATTTTGAAAAGTTGACTCGATACAGCGATTTCTTTAAAGGTGATGTATTTTTTTCGTGCTTAGGGACAACGCTTAAGCAAGCGGGCTCTGTTGATGCGCAGCGTAAAGTGGATTTTGACTATCAATTTATCGCCGCACAACTTGCAGCATGCAATGGCATAAGCCATTATTGTTTAGTGTCATCAAGTGGTGCTAACGCAAACAGCAATAGCGCGTATTTAAAAATGAAGGGGCAGCTAGAGCAACAGGTTGTGCCTTTAGCATTTAATAAAATAAGCATTTTTCAACCGTCGTTGTTAATAGGTGAGCGAGATCACTTTAGATTAGCTGAAAAAATAGGCAATGTGATTTTACCATTGCTTACAAAAATTGGTTTCCTAAAGCGTTATAAACCTATAACAGGAAAGCAAGTTGCTTTAAAAATGTTAGCGGTGAGCTTAGAGCAAAAAGAGGCGCAACAATATTATGTGCTTGATGAGCTATTTATCTAGATTTTTGTTACACATGAAAAGCAGCTTAGGCTGCTTTTTATGTGTTGAATTAATTATTCTGCGTTTGTATTTTTGTTTAGTTGCTGTTCAAGAATAGCGACTTTAGCTTCTAACTCAGTTAGTTTTTCGCGTGTACGGATAAGTACTTGGCTTTGAATATCAAATTCTTCTCGGCTAACAAAGTCCATCTCAGCAAGTTTGTTTTGTAAAACTTGCTTTGTTTTACCTTCTAGCGTGTCTGCTAAATTTTTTACACCTTGTGGCATATTACTCGTAATTTGCTTAGCAATTTCTTCTAGTTTTGCTGGGTTGATCATAATTGTCCCTTTGGCCTTGCCTAAAATGAATATAACTAATATTACCTTATACCCACTTCATTTAACACATGATCATGTTTAGGTAATTAATTATGGCAATTGCTATGCCTGTAGTAATGGTTACGTTAAAATTGCGCGTCTTTTAAATCTTTCTGGTCGTTATGAAACTTAATCCAAAACAAGATGAAGCAGTAAAATACATTAGTGGTCCATGTTTAGTACTTGCTGGTGCCGGTTCTGGAAAAACCCGCGTTATTACAAACAAAATTGCTTACTTAGTGCAAAAATGTGAATACAAAGCACGTAATATTGCAGCGGTTACTTTTACTAATAAAGCGGCTAAAGAGATGCGTGAGCGTGTATTACAAACGCTTGGCAAGCAAGAAGCAAAAGGGTTATGGGTATCAACGTTTCATACACTGGGTTTAGAAATAATAAAAAAAGAAATAAGTACACTTGGCTTTAAACCTGGTTTTTCGTTGTTTGACGATCAAGATACCAACCAGCTGTTGTCGGAGCTCACTGAAGATGAATTAAAAAAAGACAAAGATTTACTCAAGCTACTTAAAATGGAAATTGGTAGCTGGAAAAACGAATTAGTATTGCCAGAGCAAGCAATACGTGAAGCGCGTGACGCGCAAAAGGCGTTATTCGCGCAGCTATACGCGCGCTATCAAACACAATTACGTGCTTATAATGCATTAGATTTTGACGATCTAATAATGATCCCTACGTTACTACTTACTAGCAATGCAACATCTCGTGAGCGTTGGCAGCAACGCTTTAAGTATTTGCTGGTGGATGAATACCAAGATACCAATACCAGCCAGTATCAGCTTGTAAAGTTACTCGTGGGTGAGAGAGCACGCTTTACTGTAGTGGGCGACGATGACCAATCGATTTACTCATGGCGTGGTGCACGTCCGCAAAACCTTGTTCTTTTGAGTAAAGATTATCCCGGACTTAGGCTTATAAAGCTTGAGCAAAATTATCGAAGCGCGCAGCGAATACTTAAATCTGCCAATATACTCATTGCTAACAACCCGCACGATATAGAAAAAAAACTATTTAGTGAATTAGGGTACGGTGAGCCGATAAAAGTTATTGGTTGTCGTGATGAAGAGCATGAGTCGGAGCGTGTAGTTGCTGAAATTATTTCGCATAAATTTATGAAGCGCACCAGCTACAAAGACTACGCTATATTGTATCGTGGTAATCACCAAGCACGTGGCTTTGAAAAGTCATTAATGAGCAACCGCATACCCTATAAAATAAGTGGCGGCATGTCGTTTTTTGCGCGTTCAGAAATTAAAGACATCATGGCGTACTTACGCTTGCTCGTAAACCAAGACGACGATAACGCATTTTTACGTATAGTAAACACACCTAGACGAGAAATAGGCACGGTAACACTTGAAAAACTGGGCACTTTAGCCAACGAAAAACATCAAAGTTTGTTTGCTACTTGTTTTGATAACGACCTGAGTTACAGGCTAAAAGGGCGTGGTTTTAACGCTTTAGCTGGGTTTGCTCGATGGGTTGTCGAATTGTCAGATAACGCGGTACGCAGTGATACGTTAGAGGCAGTGAAAGACTTAGTGCGTAATATTAATTACGAAGCCTACCTTTACGAATCATCGCCCAGTGCTAAAGCGGCCGAAATGAGAATGAAAAATGTCTCTGAATTGTATCGTTGGATCACAGACATGCTAACCGGAGACGCTGACAACGAGCCGATGACGCTTGCCGAAGTGGTTAGTAAACTGACACTGCGCGATATGTTAGAGCGTAATGAGGAAGAAGATGAGTCCGATGCTGTTCAGTTACTTACATTGCATGCCTCTAAAGGTTTAGAGTATCCGTATGTGTTTATGGTTGGTATGGAAGAGGGGTTGCTACCTCACCAGGTTAGTATTGATGAAGACAATGTAGATGAAGAGCGTCGACTCGCTTACGTTGGTATTACGCGTGCTCAGCAAGAGTTAACACTAACTTATGCAAAAATTCGCCGTCAATTTGGTGAAACTTCTGAAACAGAGTTAAGTCGATTTGTGCAAGAGTTACCGCAAGATGATTTAGCATTTGAAAACAAAAAGGCGCCTAGTTCGCAGGCAGAGCGAATGGAAAAAGGGCAAGCCAGAGTCGCAAACTTACGTGCTATGTTTAAAAAGCCTGAGTAATACTCAGGCTTAAATAGACTGGCTGAGGTGTCCTTGATTTGGCTTAGAGCACGTTAGTGTATGCTGTTTGCCAACAAAATATGACAAGCCATGTTTCTCCAATAAGGCTCTAAAATTAAGAATAGAGGGTCCTTTTGCAATGACCTTCATTTTTTTGAGCTTAGTGATAGGAAGCACACCTTGTAGTTGCAGGTCGTAACTATCTTGTTGCAATATTCGCTTGCTAAAGGTGGAGCTAAGCAATAGATAGTCAAAATTTACATCGGTTAATAGGTTAAGTTCACATCTGTCTTTAGCAAAATTATTTAAGCCAATTGAGTAGCCTAACAAAGATAATTGCTTAAGATTTTCTAGCTGAGTAGCACATGCATGGCGAATTTCTTGCTCGTCAAAAAGTAAACAAAGTTGGCTTGGGCCACGTTGTTTATTTAACACATCAACAAATAAAGTAAATTCGTGTTTTTCAAGTAATAAGCAAGAGCATGGTACTAATGCCATTGCCACATTTGCATTTATGGCCTGCGTGTAAGCACACTCTAGAAGTTGCAACTCTACTTTTAAGTGTTGCTCTTTGTCGGTAGCAAATTTTTTCAAAACCTCAAAACTGGTAAACCCTAAAATAGGGTGCTCACCGAACGCTTCAAATAGCGATTCAGATTGCTGTTGCTCGTTTAGTGTAATAATTTCTGAGCTTCTAAAGCTCATTGGCATAACATCAAGATGATGCAGTGCTTTTTGCCCTACATCAGCTATTGATTGAGTGAGTAACGGATGAAACAGCTCGTAACGATTTTTTCCAGAATTTTTTGCATGATACATCGCGGCATCAGCATCACGAATAATTTCGTCGGTATGTTTATAGCTTTGTTTTGAGTAGTTTATCCCAATGCTGGCTCCGCTTTGCAGCAAAGTGCCTTTAATATTAAAAGGCTTTTTCATTAAATCGATAATACGATTAGCCACATCTTCGGCCTGTTGTGGTTCGGTTAAATGCGTTAGTAAAATAACGAATTCATCTCCACCTAAACGGGCTAATAAATCGTGCTCACGAATACATTGTGAAAATAGCTCACTCACATTAATTAAGAACTGATCGCCAGCTTGGTGACCTAGTTGGTCGTTAATATCTTTAAACTTATCTAAATCAATAAACAGAACAGCAAATTGACGCTCTGGAAAACGCTGAAAGTGTTGAAGCGTTTTTTCTAATTGGGTTAAAAATAAACTGCGGTTTGGCAAGCTTGTTAACGAATCGTGATGGGCGTCATGATAAAGCTGCTGCTCTATTTTTTTTCGTTCTTCAATTTGCATTTGCAAATGCAAATTAGTTTGTTGCAGTTCTTTTGTTTTTTCGTTTACTCTAAATTCAAGCTCTTGGTGACTTTTAGCTATAGCCTGATTTGCTAGCTTAGTTTGTAAAACAGCCGCTATTTGGTGCGATACAAACGTAATTAATTCGTTATCGTCTTGACTAAAAATATGTTTATTGTTGTATGCTTGGCACACAATAAGGCCAATAACACCCTGCGATGTTTTTAAAGGTGCACCTAGCCAGCTCGTCGCTTTTTGTTTGTTAGGAACGGGGGCTGAACGTTGTACCACGCCACTATTTAATAATGCTTGTGCTTTTTCTGGGTTAATAAGCTGCGTTTCTTCGGTGCTTATTACTAATTCGCTGTAGCCTTTGGCAAACTGACGGGGCTGAGTATTTTCCTTATATTCATCAACACAGTAAGGGAATGTTATCCAGCCTGAGTCTTTGTCATAAAGTGCAATATAAAGATTTTCTGCGTAGGTAATTGTTTTTATTATGCCATGTATTTTAACGTAAGCATCATCAAGATTTTTAGCTTGAGTGGCGATTTCAGATACTTTAAATAAAATTTGTTGACGTTGCAGCGCGCGTTTACGGTTAGCTACTTCAAGATTAAGTGCATCGTTACTTTGAGTCAGTGCTCGAGTGCGAATTTTTACTTCTGACTCTAAATACTCACGTTTTTTTACACGTTCTATCGCCGTCGCTAAATACAGCGACATCACTTCAAGAAGTTGTATTTGCTGGGAGTTATAACTTTGATTTACGTCATAGCTTTGAGCGGCTAACACACCAATAATAGTTTTTTCTTGGTACACAGGTACACCTACCCAATGTTCGGCGGGTGTGCCTAGCGCTTTGAATAAGCCATTAGCGGCTGCCTCTTGCATTTGCTGTTTTGTAAAGTATGTGGTTTTACCTTCTTTAAATACGTAACCGGTAGCACCTTCATCAAAACTATTAGAGTGATTTAGTGGTACTGCAATGCCATCTTTTTCATCTGAAAAATAAGAAAGCTCTAATGTTTGGCACTGCTGGTTTTGTAAAACAACGTAAAAGCTTTTACTGGGGACATACTTTTGTAAAATATCGTGTATAGCGGGATAAAGTAGTGTTAACTCCGCAACCGTACTCGCGCGCTCAGAAAGTTGGATAAGCGCATTTTGCAAATGGTGTGATTGCTTGTACTTTTCGAGTAGGGTTTTGAGGCGTTTATTTTGATACGCTAATCTACGCGATGAAGGGAGTTTATCTTCCAATGATGTAACCGATATTATTATTGTATAGTTATTAGACTTATACTTTCACTTTTAGTGCTTAGCGTCAAGCTGATATTCTAATAAAAATAATGGTTAACGCGGTATTTTGAGCATAAAAAAAGGCTTAACAAGTTAAGCCTTTTTTTATGTATAACTGAGCGTTATTCTGCTGTCATGAAGTCGATTGCTGCGCTTATTTCATCGTCAGAACAATCCATGCATGTGCCTCTAGCTGGCATTGCATTAAAGCCGTTAATTGCATGCTCAAGTAGCGTATCTTTGCCTTTGGCAATACGCGATGCCCAATCGTCTGCAGATTTAGGTGCACCTAATGCGCCTGTACCATGACATGCAAAGCACGCAGCCTGGTAAACTTGCTCACCAGAGCGAGGCCCTGTTGGCGCGGCAGCTACTGCAGCTTTATCACCTTCAAGGTACACAGCACCAACAGGTGCTAAACGCTTTTTAATTGCATCTTCAGTCATAGAGTTATCATATGGCTGTGCGTATGCTGTAGTTGCTAACACTAATAATGCTAATGCTGTTAATTTTTTCATTTTGCCTTGCTCACTTCGATTTGAACGTGATCAATCACGATATAGATGACGGAAATTACGCCGATTATAACTCTCTGAGGCAATTTATAAAATGCTAAGAGGTATTTTTATTACTAAAAACTGGCTACTTTTTGCGTTAGCTCAACAAAAATAAGTGCCTTGGCGTATTTATTTAGCCAATATACCTGCTCATCTAATAAATAACCTTTGTTACAATCAATTTAATGCTAATACGGATTTAACAAGTTTTTCGATCCCCGCATCTGCTTCAACAATCGATTGCGCTAGCATGTAAGCAGGTGTAGTCACAATTTTATTATGTTGATCAATTACAACGTCATCAACGTCACAATTTAAGTGTGTTGCGCCAAGCTTAGTGAGTGCGGCTGCTGTTTCTTTATCGTTGCCAATAGTGATTTTTGCATCGTCGTAAATAAATGGAATTAACGCAGGCGCGATACACATATAGCCGACTGGTTTATTGGTATTAGCGAATTTTTTACAGGCGTTTAATACGTCGTTGTTAATGGTCGCTTGTGCGCCTTTGACCGCAAAGTCACATAAGTTTTTCGCAGCACCAAAACCACCTGGAACTATTAATGCGTCAAATTGATCACTATTAAGGTGGTTAAGCGCTTTTATATCACCTCGGGCAATACGTGCAGCTTCTACTAATACATTACGCTTTTCACTCATTTCCTCACCCGTTAGATGATTAATAGTGTGAAGTTGCTCTATGTCTGGTGCAAAACACTGGTAGGTTGCACCATTTTTAGCTATGTGTAAAAGAGTCAAAATGGCTTCATTAATTTCGGCACCATCGTATACACCATTTCCAGCTAATAACACGGCTACTTTTTTCATGCTTTTGTGCTCCTTGATTTAATTTATTCAGTCTATAGTTTGAAGTTTAACACGGACGAAATTGCCTATTTAAATTAATTTTTGTGTGAAAATTATCCGCTAAGTAAGTTGCAATGCGGCATATGCCATTTCACAATTAGCACCAATAAAAAAAAGTATAAAGGATCGCTATGATCTTCGATCCATTATGCTAGAATACTCCTCCGGTTATTTAATTGGACACGAATAACCAAAGTAGATGATGGCACTAGTAGCCATACAAAACCTTTTTCCACATTGGTTTAAAAATAATAAAAAAAGAACTTCGTATTATCTTTTTTAAATTAAAACATATAGTTAATCATTTTTCTAGGCGTTTAAATAGGCCTTGGAAGAATTATTTGTGCCTGTTATCTACATACTTATCCACAGCTTGCTCTTATTTTAATAAAATACCGAATATCAATTGATAGTCGTTTTATTTTAACCCTTATGGCATGCTTACAATTATCATAATTTTTAGCATTTAGGATCCAAATTCACCATGGCTCAGATCCCCGAAAATCCACTTATTTTAGTTGATGGTTCGTCGTATTTATTTCGTGCTTATCATTCTCCTCCACATCTAACTAATTCTAAGGGTGAGGCTACGGGCGCTATTTATGGCGTTATTAATATGCTCAAAAGCTTGATCAGACAGTATGATCCCTCGCATATGGTGGTTGTATTTGACGCCAAAGGTAAAACATTCCGTAACGACATGTACAGCGAATACAAAGCTAATCGCCCACCTATGCCTGACGATTTACGCACCCAAATAGCACCTATCCACAGTATTATTAAAGCAATGGGGTTTCCGCTTATTAGTATTGAAGGGGTTGAAGCTGACGATGTCATAGGAACCTTTGCGCGAATTGCCTCTGAGCAAAAACGCCATGTACTGGTTTCGACCGGCGATAAAGATATGGCCCAGCTTGTGAATGAGCATGTGACACTCATTAATACGATGACCGACACTATTTCAGATCCTGACACTGTTGTTGAAAAGTTTGGTGTGGGCCCAGATCTTATAATTGATTATCTAGCACTGATGGGCGATAAGGTTGATAACATTCCTGGCGTAGAAGGCTGTGGCCCTAAAACAGCTGTAAAATGGTTACAAAAATATGGATCTCTGCAAGGTGTAATGGATAACGCAGGCGAAATTAAAGGTAAAATTGGTGAAAAATTAGCAAATGCATTAGATCATTTACCTTTAAGCTATGAGTTGGCGACCATTAAGTGTGACGTTGAGGTTGAGTCAGATCTTGATACGTTTAAATTGCAGGAGCCAAATAAAGACGAGCTAATTGCTTTATATGGTGAATGCGAATTTCGTCGTTGGTTAGCTGAGCTACTAGATAACCCAAGTGATGCACAAACTCACTTAGCAGTTCCATCGCAAGAGACAGAATTACCAAAAGTTGAAGAGGCTCATTACGAGACTATTTTAACAGAGGCGCAGTTTGATACGTTAATAGAGCAACTTAATGGCGCTGATCTTTTTGCATTTGATACAGAAACAACTAGCCTCGATTATATGCAAGCGCAATTAGTAGGCATGAGTTTTAGCGTTAAAGCAGGAGAAGCTGCATATTTACCTGTTGCGCACGATTACCCCGATGCACCAGAACAGCTAAGCCTTGAATTTGTGATGCAAAAGCTTGGGCCAATTTTAGCTGACGCTAATAAAGCAAAAGTAGGGCAGAATCTTAAATACGACAAAAGCGTATTAGCCAATGCCGGCTATGAACTCAATGGTATTAAATTTGACACTATGCTTGAGTCATATGTATTTAACAGCGTAGGTACGCGTCACGATATGGATTCGTTGGCATTAAAGTATTTAGGTCATAAAAATATTAGCTTTGAAGATATTGCAGGCAAGGGTAAAAAGCAGCTGACGTTTAATCAAATTGAACTCGAAAAAGCAGCGCCTTATGCAGCAGAAGACGCGGACATAACACTTCGCTTACACGAAGTACTGTGGCCTAAAATTGAGGCAGATGAAAAGCTTAAATCGGTATTTGAAGAGATTGAAATGCCATTGGTAAGCGTCATTTCAGATATTGAGCGCACAGGGGTTGCAATTGATAGCAACATGCTTGGCGCGCATAGCCAACGTTTAGGTGAGCGCTTAATTGAACTTGAAAAAGAGGCGTTTGAAATTGCAGGTGAACCCTTCAACCTGAGCTCACCAAAACAGTTACAAGTATTATTGTTTGAAAAGCTAGAGCTGCCAATAATTAAAAAAACGCCTAAAGGTGCACCTTCAACCGCAGAAGAGGTACTTCAAGAGCTTGCTCATGATTACCCGTTACCTAAGGTTATTATTGAACACCGTGGTTTATCAAAACTTAAATCAACATATACCGATAAACTACCGCTTATGGTTAATGAAAAAACACAGCGTGTACATACGTCATATCATCAAGCTGTAACAGCGACAGGGCGTTTAAGTTCTACTGATCCTAATCTGCAAAATATTCCTATTCGCTCAGAAGAGGGTCGTCGTATTCGAGAGGCCTTCATTGCTGCCGATGGTTATAAAATAGTGGCAGCCGATTACAGCCAAATTGAATTACGCATAATGGCGCATCTTTCACAAGATAAAGGTTTGCTTAATGCTTTTGCAAACGGTTTAGATGTTCATAGTGCGACCGCGGCCGAGGTGTTTGGTGTTGATTTAGATGACGTAACAACAGAAATGCGCCGTAAAGCAAAAGCCGTAAACTTTGGTCTTATTTATGGTATGTCGGCTTTTGGTTTAGCCCGCCAGTTAGATGTACCACGCCATGAAGCTCAACATTATATTGATAAATATTTTGAACGTTTTCCAGGCGTATTAGAGTACATGGAAACAACACGCGAAAAAGCAGCAGAAAATGGATATGTTGAAACAATATTTGGACGCAGATTGCATTTACCTGAAATAAATGCCCGTAACGGAGCCCGTCGTAAAGGCGCGGAGCGTGCTGCTATAAATGCGCCTATGCAAGGCACTGCTGCTGATATAATTAAAAAGGCTATGTTAAGTGTTAATCAGTGGGTGTACGAACAAGCTCCAAATACCGTGAAGCTGCTTATGCAAGTGCACGATGAATTAGTATTTGAGATTAAAACTGATTGTGCAGAGGCTTACACAAAACAAATTTGCGAGTTAATGTCACAAGCTGCTTCACTCGATGTACCGCTAATAGTAGAGGCTGACGAAGGTGAAAACTGGGAACAAGCCCACTAAACTTTATAAATAATAAAAGCGCCAATAGGCGCTTTTTTTATGTGTATTAAAAATAGTAGTACCTTAACGGTCAATTTTATATATACAGAATTTAGTTAATAATTGGTTAAAATAGGTAATTATTTATGCCAAATGGTTACATGTTCGTCAATTCTAACTATTAATGCAGAATATGATTGTATTTTTATGCGCGCTTTTGTTAAAGTCCCGCCCGTCCTACTCTGTAGGACATCCTGTTGATGATGCGTCTGTAAAGATGCAACAAATTGTTAGCGACTCCCCAGTTTGCTATATCGGCCTAATAACCTTTTATTAGGCCGTTTTTTATTCCGCACTTTTCAGTATTCTCGACCTAATTATTACTTCTATTGTGATCATCTTTACGTTTAAATTCCGTAATTATAGCGAGTATTAGTTGCGATATTACAATCTCATATTTTAGTATGGTTTATGTTATTTCTAAATGATAGTATTCAATGAGGTTTTACCTTCATCTATGTATTTAAAGGAGTGCGTTATGTTTAAAGCGTTAGTGATTACAGGCCTTTCGTTATCAAGTTTACTTATGTCTAATTTTGCCTTTGCTAATTGGCTGCTAGACAACGATAAAAGCCAGGTAAGTTTTGTTTCTATAAAGAAAGACACGATTGCTGAAGCCCATCACTTCACTGCAATCGAAGGTAAGCTTAACGATAAAGGTGAGTTTAATGTTTATATAGATTTAGCATCAGTAGAAACGTATATACCTATTCGTAATCAAAGGCTTACAAGCCTGTTGTTTGAAGTAAATACATTCCCAAAAGCCGTGCTAACAGCTAATTTGAAGCCGTCGTTAGCAATAATTAAAAAACCGGGTAGTTACGTATTAAAAGGTATTAGCGCAGAGCTTGATTTTCATGGTAACAAAAAATCACTTTCAATTGATGTGTTGGTAAATAGCAATAAAAGTGGTGATTTGACACTTGCTTCATTCACGCCAGTCATCATAAATAGTGGCGACTTTGGTGTGACAGAGGGAGTTAAACAGTTACAAGAGCTTGCTGGTTTGCCTTCGATTGCAACGGCTATCCCAGTTTCATTTGCATTAACGCTTAATAAACAGTGATTTCGCTTAATGAGCTCAGTAAACAGTTAAGTGAGCCGAGTAAGCCCTTTGATAGTTGGCAACCCTCTCATTGTGGTGAGTTGCCAATCGTTATTAACGACCAAGGGGAATGGTTTTACGATGGTAGTAAAATAACAAGACTACCTATGGTCAAATTGTTTGCTTCTGTATTGTGCAAAGAGGGTGCACATTTTTATTTAAAAACACCTATCGAAAAAGTAACGATTACAGTAGAAGATGCGCCGTTTATTATTGTTGATTGGTTTTTAAAGCAAACTAATGAAGGCGAGGCTTTGTGTTGTATTGATAATTTAGCCAGGCAGTGGATTGTTTGCCAGCAGCAGCCCTTACGGGTAAAAAATTATAAGGGCGCTAAAGTACCTTATTTAATATTACCTTTTGGTTGTAGTGCACGTATAGCAAGAAGTGTGTTTTATCAGTGGGCAGAAAAAGCCGAGTCTGATGAACTCGGCTATTTTATTCAATCTGCAGGTGAGGTGTTTTACTTAAGTTAGCTTGCAGTGTTTGTGTCTGAACTGCTTTCGTCAGATACTTTTTCTACAGGTGGTACCGCGATAACGGGGCCTAAATACCACTCGTCTAGTTTTTTAGCTACTTCTGGTAATCCAGTGCCTTTTAAAGATGAAAATGCATGGACAGTAATATCACCGTCCAGCTCGCTTAGTTCGCGGCGAACTTGTAGTACTTGTGCCTTTCTTGCACCTTGCTTTAATTTATCAGCTTTTGTTAGCAGGGCCAATACTGGAATCTCGCTTCCAATCGCCCAATTAATTAAGTCGCGGTCTAAATCTTTTAACGGATGACGAATATCCATTAAAACAACTATTCCTTTTAAGCTTTGGCGTTTTTGAAGATATTCACCTAATGACTTTTGCCATTTCTTCTTCATTTCAATTGGTACTTTGGCAAAACCGTAGCCTGGTAAATCTATGAGGCGCATGTTATCAACATCAGCTAACTCAAAGGTATTAATTAACTGAGTTCGCCCAGGGGTTTTACTCGTACGTGCTAATTTTTGATCGGTTAATGCATTTAGCGCACTTGATTTACCAGCATTAGAACGACCCGCAAACGCAACTTCAATTCCCGTATCAGCAGGTAATTTAGTAATGTCTGGAGCGCTTGTAACGAAAGACGCGGTATTATATTTGATACGAGATTTGAGCACAGGCTCTCCTAAAACTTTAAAAATAACGTTAAGTAAACCAAATTTACTTAGGGCACGTATTTTATACTATAAAAGATGTATTAAAAAGCGTATTTAAATACCTTAAATCAGTGTCTGTGGTACATTTAAAGCATATTAAAGCTTCACCTTAGTCAAAACCCTGTAAATTATAAGCTTAATATGTGTAGAAAACGTGCCAGAGAATTTATTATCGTGTAGAATATATGTATTGCAACATCATGATTGTAGATGATACAGGGTCGGGAACAGAGAATTCACCATGAAAAAAATAGCACTATCTTTAACAATATTGCTTGGTGCGTTGTCAGCAAGCAACGCAACAGCATTTGATGGCGATGTAAACGCAGGTAAACAAAAATCAGCAACGTGTGCGGCATGTCACGGCCCAGACGGTAATGCACCGATTACTATTTACCCTAAAATTGCAGGCCAACACCCAGATTATATCCTAAAGCAACTTCAGGATTTGAAACTAGGTATGACATCAGGCGGGAAAGAAGGCCGTATGGATCCTGTAATGAGCGCAATGGCAATGCCACTAAGCGAACAAGACATGAAAGATCTGGCAGCTTACTTTTCGTCACTAAACATGTCAGAGGGTTCAACACCTAAAGACGTCGTTGAAGTTGGCGCTATGCTCTATAAAGCGGGTGATGCAGAGCGAGGAATTCCTTCATGTGCTTCGTGTCATGGTCCTCGTGGTAACGGCTCATCGTTAGCTAAGTTTCCAAAAGTGTCTTTTCAGCACCCAGAGTACATAAAGTCTCAGCTTGAAAAGTTTCGTAATGGTACACGCCATAATGACCTAAACGGTATGATGGGTGACATCGCTAAAAAGCTAACAGACAAAGACATTGAAGTGCTTTCTAAGTACTTAGGCGGTTTACACTAAAGTCGTATTTATCTAAATTTAGATACCAACTACAGTGTAATATGAAAAAAAAGCAGCCTCGGTTGCTTTTTTTGTGTCTGAAATTCGCGATATCGTCTTTCACTTTGTGAGACATTGACCATGCGGATGTATGGTAAAAGTCTTATTTTAAATGTCTTTTATTTGTTAAGTTGTTGTTATTTAAATAGGCTTTTATTTATGTATGGCTGTAATGTAAGAAAAAAGATATAAACCAGTTGTAACAAAATTATTAACGAGTAAATTAACAGCTGTCGCAAAAAACAATAAAAAAATGGAAACAGCTATAAGGAAAGTAGCGCGGCACGACTACATAGCACAAAAATTGTGCTACTAAAGGAAATACTACAAAAGAGTCAGGATGACCGAAAATAATAAAATAACTCATGGAAGTTTAATAATAAAAACAAAATGGAATGAAACAAGGAACGTAAAAATAATAACAATACGGACTGATAATAATAAAAATAACAAAGACTAAAAAAGTCGAAGGGAGAAGTGTCCATTTTATGGCGCTCAGATTAGTAGGCGGTAGAGATGTTTTCTCTACCGCCTTTTTATTTGTCCTGTTACAATACCCACCGTTTAGCAATATGCTAGTGCGTCATGTTAAAGAGAAACCCAACCTCTAAAGCGCAAACTGAATTATTCTGGCTATGCCAGCATTGCGATGCCTATTAATATACGCCTCGCTCAAAACCTCTTAAGTGAGATGATCAAGATATGAGTAGAAAGAAAAAGTCACGCAAAATCCCATCAAATGGACCTGTTCGCTTAAGCCAAGATAAGCTTAAAGAAATGCGTGCGTTAAAAGAGCAGCGTGTTAAAAAAACCAAAGGTGCTAAGCCTGGTTCTCGTAATGCGCCAGATTTGGTTGAAGAACAAAACCAAACATCGCATTCAGGTTCAAGAGATAAACGTATTGGTAGTAAAAAGCCGGTGTCTTTAGTGCCTGTTGCTGCTGAACCAAAAGTAGAAATGAAACGTAACTTAAAACCAGTGGTTGAACTTAAAAAAGTAGTTCAGCCAGAGCTTACACCAGAGCAAGAGCTTGAAGAGCTTGAAAATGATGTACGCTTACTTAAGTTGGTTGAGCGTCATGAAGGCGGTGAGATGCTGACTGGTAAAGATGCTAAGTACTTTAATAGTCGAATTGCTCGCCATCAGGTTCTATGCAAATTATTAGGCCTTGAGGATGAAGACGAGTTTGGTGATGAAGATGACTTTGGCGAAGAGAGTAATTCAGACTTCGACCAGTATTTATCAAACGATCTTGCCAGTGAATGGCTAGACGATGATGAAGACGAAGATAAGTAATTAAGGGTAATCAATGAGTACTGCTGTGATCATAGCCTTGTGTTTAGGCGCTATTATTATAGCTGGTTTGGCATTTTATGCGGGTCAGTTGTTGTACAAGTTAAGTGCACAAAAAAAGTTAATAGCTAAAAAGCAAGCAGAGCAAAAGCAAAAGCTTGCAGCATCTCGTTTAAAGCGAAATGCTAAGCTCGCCGACAGTATTCATCTAATTGCGCGCGCAATGAAAGAAGAACAATGTGAGTTTTCAGAGGGATGTTTGCGCGTGTGGGTGCTTATGTCGCAATATGGCTTTGAAGACGAGCGAGATTTAACCATACAGTACCCTGGCATTTATAAGATGTACCAAGTGGTAAAAGAAATGCCGACACACGATGCCCGAAAAAAATATTCTAAAAAAGAAATATTTAAGCAAGACACGGCGCGTTGGCGTGCAGAAGAAAGCTACAGTGATGAGATTAAGGCCGATTGCGTTAAAATTATTTCTGAGTTCAAAGCTGCTCCAGGTAGTGAAAACGTAGTTTTTAACTAAATCTCGTACATAACATTAAAAAGCATATCTAGGTATGCTTTTTTTGTGCCCAAATAATATTTAATTAGGGGGCTAAATGACTCGAGAAAAACGCGTTGCGTTGATTTTATTTTGTAAGTGGGCATCAAAACACATACAAATTATACGAATGAATAAGTTACCCCGTGGTGTGACACTGATGTGATTGTTTTCAATAATCACCATGTTCTCGTCTATAAGTGGTTTAAGAGAAACCAATGCCTCCGCAAAGTAGGTATCAAATTCAATATGATACTTTTTAGCAAACTCGTCTATGTTTAGTTCAAACTGACAAATAAGCTGCTTAATAGCATCCGCTCGAATAACATCATCATGGGTTAAATGCATACCTTTACTAAGTGCGCAGCCGCTTTGCGTTTCAATGCTGTGGTAGTAATGCTTTAGCTCTTTTTTATTTTGTAAAATAGCGGTGCCAATTTGTGAAATAGACGATGCACCCAGCCCTAATAAATCACAATTACCATGCGTTGTATAACCTTGAAAGTTTCGATGCAATTGGCCTTCATTTTGTGCGATAGCCAGCTCGTTGTCTGCTTTCGCGAAGTGATCCATACCAATAAACTGATAACCTGCTTGTGTCATCTGCTCTAAGGTATTTTTAAACATGGTTAACTTGTCGTGAGCGTTTGGTAAGTCGTGCTCTTTTATTTTGCGTTGTGCGGCAAATCGCTCTGGTAAGTGAGCGTAGTTAAATACCGAAACACGATCGGGGCTAAGCTCAATGAGTTGCTCTATTGTTTGTTTAAAGCTTTCGGGGGTTTGCAGTGGAAGCCCGTAAATCATATCGGCGTTAATTGATTTGAAGCCCAACTCACGTGCCTGAATAATTAACTGCTTAACGGTATCGGCATGTTGAGGGCGATTAACTGCAAGTTGCACGTCGTCATTAAAGTCTTGAATCCCAAACGACACTCGGTTAAAACCAAGCATTCTTAAATCAACCAACATATTTTCAGCAAGCGATCGTGGGTCAACTTCAATACCGCGCTCTGTTGTGCTGGTAAAATTAAAGTGCTGTTCGAGCAGGGTAATTAAGCGTTTCATTTGTTGAGGGGTTAAAAAGGTAGGAGTGCCTCCACCTAAATGCAGTTGCTCAACGCTGTAGTGCTTAAACAAAGGTGCTTGTGCGGCAATTTCTTTTGCTAAAAAGTCTATATATGTATCGGCTTTAGATTGGTGGCGAGTGATTATTTTATTACAACCACAGTAGTAGCAAAGCTGACTGCAAAATGGAATATGAACATATAGAGAAAGCGCACGAGATTGAGATGATTCTACAGCGTTGATTAAATCGTGTTTATCGTATCCCTCATTCAAAGATAATGCGGTAGGGTAGGATGTATACCGCGGACCAGATACATTGTATTTATTAATGAGAGCTTGGTCCCATTGAGGAAGTTTTATCATCACACGCACCTAAGTTTTAACTAGAGCCGTGATTATAAAAAAGTAACGAAGGAGATATGTTGATCTATAACAAAAAAGGTGCCGAAGCACCTTTTTATCACAACGTATTACGCGTTAATACGTGACGGTATGCGCATCTTTTAAATACTGAAAAAGCTCTTTATAGCCTTTACCTGGCTTTTCGGCTTTGACTTCTTTTGCTGCATTACGCACTAATTGACGCATTTTTTGACGATCAAGCGATGGGAACTGCTCAATAGTCTCGTTTATAAGGCTATCACCTTGTTCTATTAGGTCTGAGCGCAGTTGCTCTATTTTTTTAACCAATACTTCAGCTTGGTTATTTTTATTAAGCATTACATCGATAATAGCTTTTATATCTTCAATGTTTTCTACTGTGCGAAGCGTTTTAGCAATGTAATTTAAATGACGACGGTATGCATCACTTTTATTACTAATTTTATCAGCAACAACCATCGCTTCTTTTAAATCGTCATTTAATGGTAGGCGCTCACGCTGCTTTTTACCCATTTTGGCAATTTCAGAACCTAACTGATGAAATTCTTGTGCTTCGCGCTTAAGCTCTGTTCTTGATACGTATTCAATTTCTTCTTCAATTTCAGCAGGCTTGCCTTTTTTCTTCGCCATGGGGTGCTCTTAAATAAAAATAACTGGTGACATTATACGCCATTCTTTTAGTGATTAATATTAGCTGATGTGGTGCATTGAGTGTGTTAGCATTTAACTATAAGAAATGCGTGCATTATGCCTCTAAGGCTCAGGACTTAATTTATGAAAAGCCAACAAAACGATCCAATTTATTCTCAAATATCGCAGATCAAAGATGCGGTAGCAGAAGTACTCGAACATGCTAAAAAATTAGGTGCTACAGCAGCTGAAGCTGCAATGTCTAGCACGTCGGGTTTATCTGTGAGTACACGAATGGGTGAAGTAGAAACCATTGAGTTTAACCAAGATGGTGGCCTGGGTATAAGTGTTTATGTTGGCAATAATAAAGGCTCTGCCTCAACGGCTGATTTAAATCCTAAAACATTGCGCACAGTAGTAGAAAAAGCCATTGATATTGCAAAGTTCACATCAGACGATCCTTTCAATGGGGTCGCCGACAAAGAGCTACTTGAGTTTAACCCACAAGATCTCGATTTATACCACCCTTGGGATGTAAGCCCAGAACAAGGTATTGAGCTTTGCCATACAGCCGAGCAAGCGGCATTAAATGCTGATGAACGTATTGTAAATTCTGATGGTGCGAGTTTTTCATCGCATCAAGGGCTTCGTGTTTATGGAAACAGCCATGGTTTAATTGCTGGCTTTCCTCGCACTCGTCATAGCATCAGCACCATGGTAATTGGTAAAGATGGTGAACAAATGCAACGCGACTCAGCATACACGGTTGCCCGCGATCAAGCAGGTCTGACTGATGCAGCTGCGGTTGGGCTTGAAGCCGCATCAGAAACATTGGCTAAATTACACAGCCAAAAATTAGGAACAATGAAAGTCCCGGTTGTATTTAGGGCTGATATTGCAAACTCATTATTTGGTCATTTAGTGTCAGCGATTGGCGGTGGCGCACTTTATCGTAAGTCGAGCTTTTTACTGGATAGTTTAGGTACGCAAGTATTTAGTCATTGTGTAAATATTGCTGAACGCCCGCATATTTTAAAAGGATTAGCTTCATCACCGTTTGATAGCGAAGGTGTTAAAACGGTTGATCGTGAAATAATTCAAGGTGGTGAGTTACAAACTTACTTATTAGCAAGTTACGCCGCGCGTAAAATGAATATGACCCCGACAGGTCATGCCGGCGGTATTCACAACTGGTTAGTAGAACAAACGCATAATGATTTAAAAGCATTGTTAAAAACAATGGGTACCGGTTTGTTAGTTACCGAGCTTATGGGGCAAGGCGTAAACACAGTAACAGGTGATTACTCTCGAGGTGCTGGTGGTTTTTGGGTTGAAAATGGAGAGATTCAATATCCGGTAAGTGAAATTACGATTGCCGGTAATTTAAAAGATATGTTTAAAGGTATTTCTGCTATCGGTGGTGATATTGAGCGCAGAGGCGGTATTCAAACTGGCTCTGTTCTAATCGAGCAAATGCAAATAGCGGGTGCTTAATACCTGATTTATGCTTAATTATGGACACACTTTAGTTTACTCTGATGGTGCTAAATTTAAGTGTGTAAATAAGTACGAGTTGAGATATTTAATGGCTAAAGATAGATACGCACCAAAACCACTCACCGATATTATGGCGGGCCTAAACAACCGTCTGTCGGCTTACGCTGGTAAAAGCCAAGCTCTTGATACTCAGCAAACTTTACTTAAAGGTTTTTTAGGCCCTAAATTAGGGGATAAGTGCCGCGTAAGTAATTATCGCGATGGCACTTTAATGATTGAAGCGGTATCGGCCCCGATAGCGCTTCGGCTTAATTATTTAAAAATGGATATGCTTTCGCACTTCAGAGCGGCAGGGATGGCTGAACTAGGGCAAATTAAAATTACAGCTAATCCACAGGCAACTCAGCGATTAAGTTCGGCCAACAAACCCGCATCAGCCGCCGTCACAAATTCACGTAAAATGAGTGAGCAAACAGCCGATTATTTAAATGCGATTGCCGACTCAGCACCACCTTCATTAAAAGAGAAGTTACAACGTTTGGCCTTACACGGTAAAAATAAGGGTTAATTGCCGGCTACTTTATTAAGTTATTGATAGGGCAATTTAGAACGTTTATCTCATTCAAAATACTTTGTTACATAATCTATTTCAATGTTCTCAAAATCAGGTTTATTATAGCGTTATTGCACTCAATAATTAGTGTAAGTTGATGCCCATTCCATTAAGTAAAAGCTGACTGCTATCTTGTGAAAGAGCTTAATGGAGTTGGTATGAGCAATTTATAAAATTGACTAACAAATGGATTAATTATGAATAAAGTAACAATGGCCGCTGCAAGTATAGCACTTGCGCTTGGCTTAGTAGGTTGTGGCGAAAAACAACAAGAAACCCAAGTAGCCGACACTCAAGCAGCAACAGCACCGGCAGAGAAACCGTTAGAGCTAGGTATTGAATTGGCTAATATGGACAGCTCAGTTCGCCCGCAGGATGACTTTTACTACCATGTAAATGGCACTTGGTTAGCAACAACCGAAATTCCAGGTGACAAGTCTAACTATGGTTCTTTTTCGCAATTATATGATGAGTCGCAAAAAGCGATGAAAACGGCGCTTGAAAACGCAGCGGCCAATAAGTCGGCTGAAAAAGGCAGTGACGAGTACAAAATTGGCGCGTTTTATAAAAGCTATATGAATAAAAACGCCCGTAATGAGCTAGGTGTTACACCATTGCAACCGTCGCTAGATAGTATTGATAGTGTAAAATCTAAGTCTGATCTAATTAGCCTTATGGCGTCTATTCAACAGCAAGGCGGCACTCTACCGTTTGGTTGGTTTATCAATAACGATGCTAAAAATTCAAGCGAATATGCTTTGTATTTATCTCAATCTGGCTTGGGTTTACCTGATCGCGATTACTACTTAAAAGACGATGAGAAATTTACTAAAATTCGCGCCTCTTATGAGCAATACATAACTGATGTATTAGCTAAAGCGGGTGTCAAAGAGGCCGCACAAGCAGCAGCAAGCGTACTTGCCTTTGAAAAAACCATAGCTGATGCGCAGTGGAGCCGTGTACAAAGCCGTGATGCAACTAAGTCATACAATAAAATGACCCTAGCAGAGGCTGATAAACTTGCTGGAGAGCTTGATTTATCTACGTTTTTTAAAGAGGCAGGTGTAAACACCGCTGATATTATTGTGCGCCAACCAAGCTTTTTAGAAGCGCTGGGTGGTATTTATCAAAACACCGACTTAGCAACCTGGAAAAACTACCTTAAGTTTCATTTTGTGAGTGGCTATGCGCAGCTATTAAATGATGATTTGGTTGACCTTAAATTTAACTTTTACAGTACGACATTACGTGGCGTAGAAGAGCAAGCACCACTTTGGAAAAAAGCCGTAGATGCGTCTAACAGTGTGTTAGGTGAAATTTTAGGTAAAGTGTACGTTAAAGACAATTTTCCGCCTGAAGCTAAAGCGCGTATGGAAGAGCTAGTTGATAACGTAATTAAAGGTTACAGCGTTGCAATTGAAGGTCTTGATTGGATGGGACCTGAAACAAAAATTGCAGCACAGGAAAAACTAGACAAATTTATTCCTAAAATTGGCTACCCAGATAAGTGGAAGGATTACTCTGAGCTTGAAATTAATTCAGACGAGCTAGTAGGTAACTACATCCGTTACAGCCAATGGGCGTATAAAGACATGATTGCCAAATTAGGCAAACCTGTTGACCGTTCAGAATGGTACATGACACCGCAAACAGTGAATGCCTACTACAACCCGGTAAACAACGAAATTGTATTCCCTGCTGCTATTTTACAACCGCCATTCTTTAATTTAGAAGCGGATGATGCGGTAAACTATGGTGCTATTGGTGCGGTAATTGGACACGAGCTAGGCCATGGTTTTGACGACCAAGGTTCTAAATACGACGGCGATGGTAATTTACGTAACTGGTGGACTGAAAGCGACCTTAAACAGTTTGAAGAGCGTTCAGGTGCGTTAGTTGAGCAATTTAACAAGTACAAACCGTTTGACGATGCGAATGTAAATGGTGAGCTTACGCTTGGCGAAAATATTGGTGACCTAGGTGGGTTAACAGTGGCATATAAGGCATATCAGCTATCATTAGGTGATAATAAAGCACCGGTTATTGATGGTTACACAGGCGATCAACGCTTCTTTATGGGGTGGTCGCAAATTTGGCGTCGTAACTACCGCGATGAAGAATTACGTAACCGTTTAATGACCGACTCGCATTCACCAAGCCATTATCGTGTAATTGGTATTTTGTCTAATATGCCAGAGTTTTACGAAGCGTTTGATGTAAAAGAAGGCGACAAAATGTATATCAAACCAGAAGATCGCGTAAAAATTTGGTAATCAGATAATGTTATACCAGTCCGCAATAATACTTGATTATTTTTAGGGGCTAAAAGTGTCGTTATCTGCGTTAAAAAATTCTCATTTAGAATAACTAAATAACGAATTTTTTGCTTAGCTATCAACACTTTTATCTATCCTCAAAATAGATCACTTAATTAAGCAGATTGGTATTAGTTAACTAAAAACCAGTGAATAAAAAAGCCAGTAAGTTTAACTTACTGGCTTTTTTGATACGAAGGTTTAAGCGTTTACTTTATTGTTTCATTAGGGTTTCGTACATCCATGCTTCGTTAACTAAAATGTTTTTATATAAAGCGAGTTGGTTTTGAGTGCGTACTAAATTGTGTTCGGGGTATGCGGTTTTAAAGTACACGTCGTTATTTAAGTAATCTGTTAAAAAGCGCACACTGAGCATCAGGGGCATTATTTTAGCGCCTAAAAGTAAACTGCGCTGTTCTTGTTTACTCAATATTGGTTTGAGTGGTGCTAAGTAACCTTTAACGAGTGCTTCAAAAACCTCTTTTCTAATAACAACCTTATCAAGACGTGTCGAATCCTCTGCTTCTGCACAGCAAAATGTACGTACCATATCGCCAAAATCGTGTAATAAAAAACCAGGCATGCAGGTGTCTAAATCAATAACAGCTTTCGCTTTATGAGTTTTACTGCAGTAGAGCATATTATTGATTTTAGTGTCGTTGTGGCAAACTCGAATAGGTAAATGCTGAGTTATAGCTTTAAGTTCATTTACTAAGTGTTGTTGCGATAAGCAAAATTCAATGTCTTTTTTACTGCGGTTAAGCCTGCTTTCATCACTATGAGTTATTGCTGTGTTTAGCTGCTCAAAGCGCATAGCCAAGTTATGAAAATCATCAATCACAGTATGCAGTGTGGCTGTGTCAAAATCGTGTAAGGCACTTGCAAAAGTACCAAAGGCCAAAGCAGCTTGATGCGCTTGCTCTGGGTTTTTAACAACATCCTCGCTGTAACTGTGCTCAATATAGTTAAGTACGCGATATGGCTCTTCATTAAGTATGGTTAAATACTCGTTGTTGCCTGTGTTAATGTGTTTAACAATATCGAGCGGATAGTTTTTTTGCTTCTGCTTAGTATTTAGGTGTTGCTCAATAAGTTGTGCGTTACTGACAATTTGAGCTGGGTACTTAAATACATGAGTGTTAAGTTTTTGCACAATAAATCGCTGATCAAAATGTGTTAGTAGCCATGTGCTATTGATATGGCCGCTGCTGATGGTACTCAACTGAGTTGTTTCAGGGTTGAGTTTTAGCAGTTTACTCAACGTATTTTGTACAGTGTTATTCATTGTAACTCACTTAATCAAGCGTATCGAGATTGCAGTTTTTCAATTATTTCAGCATTAGCGGCAGGGAAGTCATAGTGAGTTAACTCACTAATATTTACCCATTCACTAGGTTGCCCTTCAGCGCCATGCGCTTCACCGCTAAAGTTACTGACAACGTGAATATCGAGTTTTACGCATTTGTCGCCATAATCATGTTCGATCACCATGAGTTGGCTAGAGCTGTGAATAGTAATACCTACTTCTTCAGTCAACTCACGTTTAAGCGCTGCAAATACACTTTCATTCGCTTCAACTTTACCACCAGGAAACTCCCATAAGCCACCTTGATGTTGCTCATCGGCACGTTTGCAGATAAATATTGCATTATTTTTTTTAATTACACCAACGGCTACATTTACTATTTTTATTGTCATATCTTTACCCCATAAAAAAAGCGACGCAAGCGCCGCTTTTTAATTACTTACAATGCGTGGTTATTTTAATTTACCACAACATTGCTTGAATTTTTGACCTGAACCACAAGGACACGGATCGTTACGACCAACTTTTGGCTCTGTTCTGGCCATTACCGTAGCACTTGGAGGTGCTTCGCCGCCTACGTGCTCAGCTTCTTCATGTTGGTACTCGCGAGGGGCATTTTCACTCTTACGGTGTTGCTCTTCTACTTTTTCAACATCTTCTTCTGCACGTACTTGTACTTTACTTAAAATGCTAACTACATCAACTTTTAAGTTTTCAAGCATTTCAGAGAACAGTTCAAACGACTCGCGTTTGTACTCTTGCTTTGGATTCTTTTGCGCGTAGCCACGTAAGTGAATACCTTGGCGTAAATGATCCATCGCCGCAAGATGATCTTTCCAATGTTGGTCAAGACTTTGAAGCATAATTGCTTTTTCGAATTGACGTAGAACTGAATCACCAACTTGCTGCTCTTTTTGCTTGTAAGCTTGATCAACAGCTTCTTCAATACGCTCACGAAGTTTTTCTTCGTATAGTTTATTGTCGTCTGCTAACCATTGAGTAATTGGTAGCTCAATTAAGAAGTCTTGTTTTAAGCGCTCTTCAAGACCTGGTACATCCCACATTTCTGCAAGGCTTTGTGGAGCAATGTATTGGTCTATTGTATTGCTTAGTACGTCACCACGAATTGCAGTGATAGTTTCTGAAATATCACCTTCTTCAAGTAATTCATTACGCTGAGAGTAAACAACACGACGTTGATCGTTTGCTACGTCATCGTATTCAAGTAGCTGTTTACGAACATCAAAGTTACGTGCTTCTACTTTACGCTGTGCATTTTCAATTGCGCGATTAACCCATGGGTGTTCAATTGCTTCACCGCGTTGCATACCTAGTTTACGCATCATGTTAGTCATGCGCTCGCCGGCAAATATACGCATAAGCGCATCGTCCATCGAAAGGTAAAAACGGCTAGAACCAGCATCACCTTGACGGCCAGAACGACCACGTAATTGGTTATCTATACGGCGCGATTCATGGCGCTCAGTACCAATAATGTGCAAACCGCCAGCATCAATGACTGCATCGTGGCGAAGTTTCCATGCTGCTTTAATTTCAGCAATTTTTTCATCAGTTGGATTATCAAGTTTTTCAACTTCGCTATTCCAGTTACCACCTAGCACAATATCGGTACCACGGCCGGCCATGTTAGTTGCAATGGTAACAGTACCAGGTAAACCTGCATCTGAGACGATATCAGCTTCTTGTGCGTGGAATTTAGCATTAAGTACATTGTGCTTAATTTTTTCTTTGCGTAAAAACTGTGATAAGTACTCAGAGCTTTCAATTGAGATAGTACCTACTAGTACAGGCTGTCCGCGTTCTTGACAGTCTTTAATATCAACTAAAATAGCTTCGTACTTTTCTTCTTGCGTTAGGTAAACTAAATCAGCGCGATCATCACGGATCATAGGCTTATTAGTTGGCATAACAACGGTATCTAGGCCATAAATTGACTGAAACTCAAATGCTTCGGTGTCGGCAGTACCTGTCATACCCGCTAATGTTTCGTACAAACGGAAGTAGTTTTGGAACGTAATAGACGCCAATGTTTGGTTTTCGTTTTGAATTTTAACACCTTCTTTAGCTTCTACAGCTTGGTGTAAACCTTCAGACCAACGACGACCTTCCATTGAGCGACCAGTGTGCTCGTCAATGATGATAACTTCGTTTTCTTTAACAACGTAATCAACATCTTTTTGATATAATTTGTGCGCGCGAAGTGCAGCATATACATGGCTTAACAAGGTAATACTTGCGGCAGAGTACAGCGAATCGCCTTCTTCAATTAAGCCGCGCTCGCTAAGTAAATCTTCTACTTTAACTTGGCCGCGCTCAGTTAAATGAACTTGCTTAGACTTTTCATCGATTGTGTAATCGCCGTCACCTTCAACACCTTCCTCGTCTTCTTTTTCTTGTAGTTCAAGTAAAGGAACGATGGTATTTATTTCAGTGTATAGCTGTGAGCTGTCCTCGGCTGGGCCTGAGATGATAAGCGGTGTACGCGCTTCATCAATTAGGATTGAATCAACTTCATCGACTACAGCGTAAAACAATGGACGCTGAACGCGCTCATCAATACTAAATGCCATGTTGTCGCGAAGGTAATCAAAACCAAACTCGTTGTTTGTACCGTAGGTAATGTCAGCGGCATACGCTTGCTTTTTTTGTTGTGGCATCATGCCAGGAACATTGCAGCCAACCGTTAGGCCTAAAAATTCAAATAACGGACGGTTAGTTTCAGCATCGCGCTTTGCAAGATAGTCATTCACGGTAATAACGTGAACGCCTTTACCTGTTAAGCCATTTAAGTAAGCAGGTAAGGTTGCTGTAAGTGTTTTACCTTCACCGGTACGCATTTCTGCAATACGGCCTTCGTGTAAAACCATGCCGCCTAGTAACTGTACGTCAAAGTGGCGCATGCCATTAACGCGCTTAGATGCTTCACGAACTACTGCAAATGCTTCAGGTAGAATATCGTCAAGGCTTTGTCCGTTATCGTAACGTTCTCTGAATTCTGCTGTTTTAGCGCGTAAATCTTCATCAGAAAGGGCTTCTAACTGCGTTTCTAGCGCATTGATTAGCGCGACCGTCTTTCTAAAGTTTTTAATAGTGCGGTCGTTGCGACTACCAAAAATCTTGGTAAATAAATTAGATATCATGATAAAACCGTTACAATCAATTCGTTGTTAGCCGCGTATCGGCTAACCCATTTTTAACAATTGGTAATTAATATGTGCTTTTAAGTAACACTTAGTACATATTAATTAGCAATTTTGTATTAAACCATTCAAAAAGCACTGTTTATTACGTGCGCTACTATACCAGACTCTGCCAAACAACAAACTATCTCAGCCAAAAGATCTGTATATAAAATAGAAAAATTTGATCTGCATTCTAAAAAAGCCGTGGTATTAACTCATTACTATAAAAATAGTAGTGAACTGTGGATATATGGTGCTTAAAAAATTAAAAACAAGGGGGGCGTTACATTTGTGAACTTTAGAAAATTATGCTCAGATAACAGCATTAAACAATGGTGCGCTTAACGCGAAGGTGTGTGTCAACATGCAAAATAAGGTGAATAGATTAGTTGTATTGGGTGCTGGCTGGTTAGGTCATGCGCTATGTGTTAATGCCCAACAGGCAGGTTGGAAGGTGCAGGGTACTCGTCGGTCTAATACACGTGAATTTGATTTTGAGCGCCAGTTTAAATTAGAAGGTAATCAGCTAATACATCAGGTTGATTTAGACAATGCGTTTTGGGTCTGTGCTATTCCACCACGAAGTCGTCATAGCGAGAGTAATTACCCAGAAACACTTACTGCAGCCTTGGCGTTGTCTAAAAAGTTAAATGCAAAAGGGTTTTTATTATGTTCATCCACAGGGGTTTACGACCAAGAACCCGGTGTATACAGTGAAAGTAGCGATATTGCTTGCGCCAATCCAAGGCAAACAAAATTATATCAGGCCGAAGAGCAAGTCCTTGAGCAAAACGGTAAGGTACTGCGTTTAGCAGGATTACTTGGCCCAAACAGAGAGCCGGGTAAGTTTGTTGCGGGTAAAGAGCTTAATACTTCAAGTCAGCAAGTGGTTAACATGGTGCATCAGCAAGATGTAATAAATGCTATTTTTGCGGTAATAGCGCATTGGCAAGCAGGACAAAATATTTACAATATCGTTAACCCCGAGCACCCAACAAAAGCCGATTACTATGCATTAAAGTGTAAGCAGAATGGTGGCGAAATGCCAAAATTTACGAGCGATGAAAAAGCTGAGCGCAAGGTTATTGGCTCAGCGATAGAGGCGTTAGACTTTACTTACCAGTACGGTATTTAACACTTATTTTAGTAAGACGGGAGTGGGTTGTGGTCAATAAAGTCGCACAATTTACCTTCGCTCAATAGGGCGTTAGTTTGTTCTATATCGGGTGCAAAATAGCGATCTTTATCGTAGTAGGTCACGTATTCGCGTAGTAAATTTTTTGCCTTTAATACTTTTTCACACGGGCTTAGCGGTTTTCTAAATTCTAAGCCCTGTACTGATGCAAGCCACTCTATAGCCAAAACACCTTGTGTATTATTTGCCATTTCTTGTAACCGCCTCGCGGCAAACGTAGCCATTGAAACGTGATCTTCTTGGTTGGCCGATGTTGGTAAGCTATCTACAGACGCGGGATGCGCAAGCGATTTATTTTCAGATGCTAATGCTGCTGCTGTCACTTGAGCAATCATAAAGCCAGAGTTTACGCCACCGTTTTCAACTAAAAAGGGCGGTAATTTTGATAAGTTAGAATCAATAAGTAGGGCAATTCTGCGCTCTGCTAAGGCACCAATTTCAGCAATTGCAACTGCGAGGTTGTCGGCGGCCATAGCGACAGGTTCAGCGTGAAAGTTTCCGCCAGAAATAATATCGCCCACATCGGCAAATACGAGTGGGTTGTCGGTTACACCATTTGATTCGCACAGCAATACGTCAGCTGCTTGGCGTATTTGTGTTAAACACGCACCCAATACTTGAGGTTGGCAACGTAAACAATAAGGGTCTTGTACTTTTTCGCAGTTTACATGTGAGTCGCTAATTTGTGATTGAGTATCAAGCAAATCTCTAAATACTTGTGCGGTATCTATTTGACCACGTTGCCCACGAATTTCGTGAATACGTGAGTCAAAGGGAGCGCGGCTACCCATTGCTGCTTCAATACTTATAGAGCCTATTACACAGCTTTGTGCATATAAATCTTCTGCTCTAAATAACCCCTGTAATGCAAAAGCGGTAGACGCTTGAGTACCGTTAAGCAGCGCTAAACCTTCTTTTGCTGCAAGCGTAAGCGGTTCAAGCCCTGCTATTTTTAAACCTTCAGCCGCACTGATTATTTTACCCTGATGGCGCATCTGGCCTTCGCTTAGCAAGGGCAAGCACATATGTGCAAGTGGAGCTAAGTCACCCGAAGCGCCAACAGAGCCTTTTTTAGGAACGCATGGGTAAACTTCACTATTTAGCAACTGTATAAAGAACTCGATGACTTGTAAGCGAATGCCAGAAAAGCCACGAGAAAGTGAGTTGATTTTTAGTGTAATCATCAATCTTACTGTGCTGTCGTCCATGTACTCGCCAATGCCAGCGGCATGAGAAAGCACAATTGAACGCTGAAGTAGCTCAAGCTCGTCATCGGCAATTTTGGTGTTAGCAAGCAGGCCAAACCCGGTGTTAATCCCATACACTGTGCGTTGCTCATTAATGACATTTTGAACGGTTTGTGCGCTGGCAGCGATTTGAGATTCGGCATTTTTTTCAAGGTTTATTTTTACACTTGATGCATTAATCTTTCTTAAAATATTTAAATCAAGTGAGCCGGGCGTGAGAGTTAGTTCGACCATGATTATTCCTCGTTCAGCATTGGTAAGTCTAAGTTTTGCTCTTTGGCACAGTTTTTTGCGATGTCGTAACCGGCATCTGCATGGCGCATTACACCGGTAGCGGGGTCATTCCAAAGCACGCGACCAACACGTGCTTTCGCTTCGTCTGTACCATCGGCAACAATAACAACACCTGAGTGTTGGCTAAAGCCCATTCCTACACCACCGCCATGGTGAAGTGATACCCACGTAGCACCGCTTGCAGTGTTAAGCAACGCATTAAGCAATGGCCAATCAGAGACGGCATCTGAACCATCTTTCATGCTTTCTGTTTCACGATTAGGGCTTGCTACTGAGCCAGAATCAAGATGATCACGGCCAATAACAATAGGTGCTTTAAGCTCACCATTTTTTACCATTTCATTAAATGCCAGTGCTAGGCGTGCTCTGTCTTTTAAACCCACCCAGCATATACGAGCCGGTAGGCCTTGGAATTGAATGCGTTCGCGCGCCATATCAAGCCAATTGTGCAAATGCGCATCATCAGGGATTAGTTCTTTTACTTTAGCATCTGTTTTATAAATATCTTCTGGATCGCCCGATAAAGCGACCCATCGAAACGGGCCAATACCTTGGCAAAATAATGGGCGGATATAAGCTGGAACAAAGCCAGGGAAATCAAATGCGTTTGTAACACCTTCTTCAAATGCCATTTGGCGGATATTATTACCGTAGTCAGTGGTTGCTGCGCCTGCTTTTTGTAGGGCTAACATGGCATTAACTTGTACAGCCATTGATTGTTTGGCTGCTTTTACAACCGCTTTTGGATTTTGTTCACGCATTTTTGCGGCGTGCTCCATAGTCCAACCTTGTGGTAAGTAACCATTAAGTGGGTCGTGTGCTGATGTTTGGTCGGTCACTATATCGGGTGTAATGCCACTGCTTACAAGTGTGCTAAATATATCTGCAGCGTTGCCCAGCAAGCCAACCGAAACTGCTTTGTCGTTAACGCATGCGTCAGTAATTAACTGCAGTGCATGTTCAAGATTTGTGGCTTTTACATCAACGTAGCCAGTTTTAATGCGAAAATCGATGCGGCTTTCGTCACACTCAACAACTAAGGCGCAAAAGCCCGCCATAGCTGCTGCCAGTGGCTGCGCGCCGCCCATGCCACCAAGGCCACCTGTTAACACCCATTTACCTTTAGCTTGACCATTAAAGTGTTGTTTAGCCATAGCTACAAATGTTTCGTATGTGCCTTGTACAATGCCCTGAGAGCCAATATAAATCCAAGATCCAGCCGTCATTTGGCCGTACATCATTAAACCTTTTTTATCTAGCTCGTTGAAGTGCTCCCAGTTAGCCCAGTGGGGTACCAAGTTTGAATTTGCAATCAAAACGCGAGGAGCATTGCTGTGTGTTTTAAATACGCCAACAGGTTTACCTGACTGAACAAGCAATGTTTCGTCATCATTTAATCGGTCTAGGGTTGCTATTATTTTATCAAAACTTGGCCAATCACGTGCCGCTCTACCAATACCACCATAAACAACTAATGCGTGAGGATGCTCTGCAACCTCAGGGTCTAAATTGTTCATGAGCATGCGTTTTGCCGCTTCAGTTTGCCAGCTTTTTGCGCTTATCATATCGCCATGCGGTGCACGTATTACGCGACTTGTGTCGAGTCGGTTAGTCATGTGTTGCTCCTGTTGTATATACAAGGTGATTTGTCACAAAAAAAGCGCATGATGCGCAATTTTGTTTATCTTATTTTTTAAACGTTAAGTGTCCGCCCAAGCGGTATTTGCTACCAGGCGATACAAGTCGTGCAAAACTTACAATACCGTTAACTGACCATGTTCTGCGAATAACTTGCAGGCAAGGCTCTTCGTTATATAGGTTTAACCATTGGCACATTTCGTTGTTGGGCATAATGGCTTCTACTGTGTGTCTAGCTTGGGTGAGAGGTGCAACACTTGAAAGATACTCATGAGGAGTCGTTGCACTAAAATCTTGTTGTAAATAGCCGCTAGCAAGCGCAGGGTTTACAAAGCGTTCTTCAAGCTGTATTGGGCTGTCGTTTTCGTTATGAACCAGTACGCTTCGGTACACGATGCTATCTACTTCTACTCCTAGTGCGATAGCAATAGGGGCCACCGCGTTTATTGATTCAAGTATAAGCACGCTACAGGTGTAGTTGCCGTTACGTTCTTTAACTTCATCGGCAATATTTTTAATTTCAAGTAATGAAGATTGCGACTTAAATGAAGCAACAAATGTTCCAAGGCCTTGGCTACGCGTAAGTATTCCAGCTTCTGTTAATTCGCTAAGTGCGCGGCGAGCAGTCATTCTGCTAACGCTAAATTGTGTGCTTAACTCGTTTTCAGAGGGAACGCGTTGGTTTTCTTGCCACAAACCGCTGCGAATTTTATCAACAATAAATTGTTTTATTTGCGCAAATTTAGGTGTTGTCATTAACTGGGTAGCTGCATTAGGAGTCATTTATATTAAATAAGATGACACAATCCTCTTGTATATACAAGGTGTGTTGTTAGACTATATTTCAATCATGTCAGGGTATGTATGGACTGCAATATGCAAAACACTCAACAAAATAATAACTTAGAAAATATCGATTTACTTTTAATCGATGCAAATATTGCCACAATGGATCCTACTAGAGATACACCTTATGGGATCATCAAAAATGCAGCGTTAGCCATTAAAAACGGAATAATTGTATGGTTAGGTGAACAAGCATCGTTACCGCCATTTGACGCTTTTGCAACGCCAACTTTGAGCATAAAAGGGCAATGGCTAACACCTGGTTTAATAGATTGCCATACACATTTGGTATTTGCTGGTTCTCGTGCGCAAGAATTTGAGCAGCGATTACAAGGCGTAAGCTATGAACAAATTGCAGCGCAAGGCGGAGGCATTGCAAGTACAGTAAAAGCAACCAGAGCTGCAGATAGAGAGCAACTATTTGTTGATGCCAAAGACAGGCTCAATACACTGTTAAAAGAAGGCGTAACAACAGTTGAAATTAAGTCGGGTTATGGGCTTGATACCGAAAACGAAATTAAACTATTAGAAGTGGCAAGACTACTGGGTGAGCATCACCCTATTGATATAAAAACAACATTTTTAGGCGCTCATGCATTACCCAAGGAATACAAAGGCCGTGCAGATGAATATATTGATTTGGTGTGCAACGAGATGCTTGAGCAAGTCGTTGCAGGTGAGCTTGCCGACGCCGTTGATGTGTTTTGCGAAAATGTAGGGTTTAGTTATGAGCAAACTAAGCGCGTATTTGCGGCGGCGGCTAAACATAATTTGCCAGTAAAATGCCATGCAGAGCAGTTATCTAATCAGCATGGTGCTGAGCTGGTGGCCGAATTTAATGGGTTATCTGCAGATCATATAGAGTATCTTGATGAACAAGGTGTAGAAGCCATGGCAAAGGCCGGCACTGTGGCTGTGCTGTTACCGGGGGCATTTTATTTTTTAAGAGAAACTAAACAGCCCCCCATAGAGCTACTTAATCAATATAAGGTGCCAATTGCGATTGCGAGCGACTTTAATCCAGGTACTTCACCGCTGTGTTCGGTGCAATTAATGATGAATATGGCATGTACACTCTTTAGATTAACACCAGAGCAAGCACTGGCAGGTGTTACCAGTAACGCAGCTAAAGCTCTGGGATTAAATGATAGAGGAGTGTTAAAAGTGGGAGCTAGAGCCGACATTGCACATTGGCAAATAAGCCACCCATCGCAATTAAGTTACCAATTCGGCGTAAATAAACTGTCAAATTTATGGATTTTGGGTAAACTTAATTAGTTTGTATTATTTTTGTTCATATTTAACATGTTGTTGTTAAAGTTTTTTTACGAATACGAGTGCCGTTAACTTGAATATATTAACCGACAGTAATTTTCCGATTTTTTTTAGTGGAGCGCTTTTAATGGCGATGATCACCACTTTATTTTCGGTTAAAAATACCAACATTAAATTTAGTTATTTATGCACAGGTGTTGTAGGTTTAGCTATTTTAAGTAGCGGTGAAGCATGGTTATCTATTTTATTGGCCTTTGGTTTTTGTTTTCATTTATGGCAATCATTCGAACGTAATAATTGGAGTATGATTATTACCAGCTCTGCCGCGGGACTGTTGTTTGTGGTGTTGTTTTCAGCACATTTGTTATTGGATGTGCCGTTATTTTGGGTTGTACTAGCTATATTACTGTGTGCTGTAGTTGGTTTGCTAAATGATGAAAGTGACGAGCCCAAGGTTAGCATGGCCCCAAAGCAGGTCGACGACGCCTTTGTAGAAGAGTCACCCCTTTCAGTATTTGCTAGCAAAAAAGAGTTACGCCAAGGTTACTACGTGTGGTGTGATGATACTCAAGTTGAAGCCGTGCTTATTATTATTCGACTTGAAGGCTTTGAGCAAGTTAATCAGCATATAGGCCGTGGCTTTGGCGATATTTTATTAGCGCAATCAGCAAATAGAATACAAGAACAATTAGAAAGCGAAGAAGTGATTACTTTAGTGGGTAATGAAAAACTTGCTCATTTAGGTGGGTTAAATTTTGCGTTTATTTGCAGCTTAGCCAATCATAAGCATTTACACGAACAGATTATTGACACCATACTCGGTGCAACACTTAAGCCTTTTAATGTCGCCAATTGTACGGTTGAAGTGAAAGCGCGAGCAAGCTACGTTGCCTGTAATGAGCAAGATACTAACTTTGACGATTTAATTTCTTATGCCTACTTAGCCCTTGATAGCCAGCCTACTCAAAAAGTGGTGCCTTATCACCAGCAAATGATGATTGAGCAATTGGAACAGCAAGCGCGCTTAAAAGAGCTTGCTAACATTGACTTTGCAAGTGAGCTTGAGTTGTATTTTCAACCGGTTATTTGTAATAAAAATGGTCAAATTGAATTTTTAGAATTGTTATTGCGTTGGCAGCATCCTAAACAAGGGATTTTATCTGCTAATCGTTTTATTGATGATATTAGAATTGCAGGGCTTGGTTACCCACTTGCTAAGTTTGTTATAGAACGGGCTGCAGAACTTGCTATGGCACTTAGAATGGAAGGCATAGCTATACCGCTAAGCATTAACGTATTTGGCCCAGAAATGCTTAATGAAGAGTTTGTTGAGTTTGTTGATAATGTAATAACAGAGCACAACTTACAAATGGGGGATTTAATTGTTGAGTGTCCATTACATATATTTACGGGGCTCGATGATAAAGGCAGAGCGATGATCGCAAGGCTGAACAATATTGGCTTAAAGCTTTGTGTTGATGGCTTAGGTGATAACCCTGTACTGCTTTCTAAGTTACCTAGCTTAGCAGTGGAATATATAAAAGTAGCGCCGTCATTAACGGCTGATTTTAGCAACCAAAATAATATCCGCAGTTTAGTTGGCGGTATGGTTGAAATGCATAATCAGCAAAAAACAAAAGTCATTTTTGAAGGGGTGGAAACCCTTGAGCAACTTAAATTTGTTAAAAGTTTAAATGCCTATGCTGCCCAAGGTTATTACTTTGGGCATCCGCTTAGTAGCATAGGCTTAATGAGCTGGTTAAAAGAGTGGCAACAAGCACAAGGTTAATTAGAGTGAGCGCAAAGGACTTCGTTTTGCGCTACCTTACTGACGTTTCAAGGTTGTAATACAGGAGAGTAATGCTGCTAAGGTTACATTATCTATTAATTTATAGCCTCACATCACGATCAAATTTATTTGAATGAGCACTCGCTTTCTTTTGCCAGTAAATAGCTATTTACCAATGCACTGATCACTTGTCCTACATGCGCCGCGCCTATTTCAGGTCCGTTTGGGTGTTGGCTTGGTGATGCCTCACATAAGTGTAAGTATTTAGCGTTTCGGTTACTTGCTGCTTTATATATAAAATGTTCAGTGTCGCTGACACTAAATCCACAGCATGTATAGGCACTTACAGGCATAAATGTAATACTGTCTAGATCTACTTCAATACCAAGGGGTAATGAATCAAAACCGTTAATAGCCTTATCAATAGACTGAGTAAGCGTTATGTCGCGTTTTACTTTGAGTGACTGGTAGCTATCAAACGTGAAGTTTGCCTGCGTCATGGCATCAATAATTGCTTGGTTATTTTTCTGCTCGTGTAGGCCAATAACATGGTAATTATTCAGTAGCTTCTCGTTATAAGCATATCGAAACCCATTGCCACTGTGGCGCCCTTCGCATTCTCTAAAGTCAGCATGAGGGTCAAAGTTTATTGCATTGACTGGTGTATGCTGTGAACCACTAAGCGCACGAATAATCCCTAGGCAGTTATTATGCCCGCCACCAATCACAATTGGCTCAAGACCCGCTTTAAATATTAGATTTAATACACTTTCTACGCGCTCATCTAACTGTTGGCATAGCAAACGTAATTGCTGAAGTTGTTCAGGGCTTTTGTTGTTTAATTGGTTACTTTGCGCCATTAGGTCATCAACGTGGACTTCGCCAAGTAACAACACTTTTTGAGTGGCAATAAATTGATTATGGGGTTGGTTTAAAAACTTAGATAAAAAAGCAGGCCAGGCTTCACTTGCTCCACCATTGCCTAAATTGGCTTTAGGGCCAATGTCTTCACATATGCCTAAAAGTACATAGCGCATACCAAACTCAGCGGCATCAACAAGGGCTTGTTGAACATCTACGTGAGTGTCGAGTAAAGACATGGCTTGCCATGCTTTTTTTTCGTTTGCGCGGGTAGAGCATAAGGCTTTAACCGCGCTTTCATCATAAACTTTTAACTGAGTGGTCACGTTATACTTCTACAACTTCCAACTCAAGTTCCTCAGCAGATAACACAATACCCGTGCTATCGGCATAGATGAAGTCGTCATCGAAAAACGACACACCAGCAAAGTTAACACCAATGCCATTTTCGCCAGCGCCTTCGCTGTCGGCAGCCACAGGGATTGATGCTATGGCTTGAATACCTACATCAAGCTCTTCTAGCTCATCCACATGGCGGACAGCTCCGTACACAACAATGCCATTCCAATTGTTTTCAAAAGCTAGTTCAGCAAGTTCAATATCAATAAGTGCACGGCGAGTAGAGCCACCACCGTCAATTAATAGCACTTGTTCTGTACCGTCTTGAGATAGTATTTCGCGGATCAGTTCATTATTTTCAAAACATTTAACCGTTTTAATGCGGCCACCAAAACTGTGTCGACCACCAAAGTTGATGAACATTGGTTCTAGCACGTCAACCACGTCAGCAAAGTGGTCACATAAATCAGAAGTGCTGTAATCCATTATTTTATCCTCAAAAGGTACATTAATTTATAACTCAGTATACCTGCCTTATAACCAATAACAACGACTTAATCGTAGTAAATTTAAGCAAAACAAGGAGTAAATCAAGAATGGCAACAATAGTGTCTTAAAAGCGTCACTCAATTGTTATTTACAACACCTAAGCTAAATCAGTGTTCATATTTTATGCGATGAGGAATAAGCAATGGGAAATAATAATATACTTAAAAAAGTAGCTCAGTTTGACGAGCGATTATTTTTAACTTTGTTTAACTGTAACTCACCTAAGTGGCTAAAAAAAATGGCGTTTGGATTATCTAAAAGTGGTGACGGCGGATTGTATCTAGTTATATGTGCAGGTGTGTGGTGGCTTAGTAAAAATGAGCTGCACCAGCTACTACCAATTGCAATAATGCTTGGCTTTATTATTGAGCGGCCTATTTACTTTTTAGCTAAAAAGTATTTTGCACGAATAAGGCCATGTGATTGTTTAGTAACCAATGCTTATATAGTACCGAGTGACAAATTTAGCTTACCGTCAGGTCACAGCGCAGCCGCTTTTTTAGTTGCTATTATTTTGTGTCACTTTTTCCCTCAGTATGTATGGCTATTTTTAGGCTGGGCTGGTGGTGTGGCAATATCGAGAGTGGTATTGGGGGTCCATTATCCTGCTGATATTATTATTGGTGCACTGATAGGTAGTTCATGTGGGTTATTTGCATTGGCACTAGTGGTGCCAGCATGAAAATATTATACGGTATTCAAGGTACTGGGAATGGCCATATAACACGGGCCCGTGTTATGGCTAGCTGCTTTAAAAAACTAAACATTGACGTTGATTATGTTTTTTCAGGACGTGCAAATAAAGATTACTTTGATATGCACGACTTTGCGAACTATAAAAGCTTTAGAGGGCTGTCGTTTAATACTAAAAACGGGCAAGTAAAAAGCCTTCAAACTGTTAAAAATGCGCGTATTTGTAAGTTGGTAAAAGACATTAAATCGTTCGATGTAAAGCAGTATGACTTTGTGCTTAATGACTTCGAGCCAATTACTGCATGGGCAGCTAAACGAGCGGGTGTTCCTGTGGTTGGTATCAGTCACCAGGCGGCTTTTTTATCTAACAGTGTTCCTATGTTTAGCCGAGGTATTTTACGTAAGTCGTTAATAAAATATTATGCACCTGCTGATACGTATTTGGGGGTTCATTGGCAGCCATTTGCTGAAAACATTATTCCACCATTTATTGCACATCATGAACATAGTAATCCTGTTGCGATTATTAACAAAGTATTGGTGTACTTGCCCTTTGAAAACCTTGCTAGCATTATTGACTACCTAAAGGACTTTCCCGAAAAAGAGTTTTATTGTTATCACCCCGATGCGCAAAATAGATCGCTGGGTAATATACATTTACGTTCGCCTTCAAGATCTGACTTTTTAAATGATTTAGCCAATACAAGCGGCGTGATTGGTAATGCCGGATTTGAACTTGCCAGTGAGGCATTAAAGTTGGGTAAAAAGTTATTACTAAAGCCGTTAGATGGCCAGTTTGAACAAAGTGAAAATGCACAAACATTACTCACTATGGGAATGGCCCATGTAATGAATTACTTAAATCCACAAGCATTAGATGACTGGAATAATGCACCTCAAAACAGGCAAATTAATTACCCTAGCGACCCTGAACCACTTGTAGATTGGTTATTACAAAAACAGTGGCATAAAACTCAATTACTACACAGAGGTTTATGGGGAAGTGTTAATTTGTAATGCCATACATTTTTCAGGTATGACCAGTTTGCAAAAAGCTAAAAAAAATAAAAGCAGATTAGGACATTAGTCTATAATAAGGTTGCATATTAACCAAAGGTGTTTGAAATGAGTTTTTTAGAAAATTTAACGATTAAGAGGCGATTGCAACTTAATGCTTTGGTAGTTGGTTTAGCAATGGTTATTCTATTATGTGTAATTATTTTTGAGGGAAAGGAAAATCTTAAATTAAATCAGACTATACAGCTAGCGAAAGAGCTGAATATTCAGCAATTAGAGTTAAGAAAGCATGAAAAAAACTTTTTGTTTTACAAAACAGAGAGCTCTTTAGAGTCGTTCGAAAAAGAGTATGCAGTCCTGGATACAAAGTTAGCTGAATTACAGGCTTTAATGGCTAGTTTAAATATAGATACTCAGAAAGCAATTCAGCTAAAAAGCTTAGTTGCTAAATATAATAGCGATTTTAATAACGTAGTCTCTCTTCAAAGAAAAATAGGCTTAAATCCAAAAGACGCTCTTTATGGTGACCTAAGAAGTGCTGTGCATAAAGTAGAAACCTTGCTTAACGAGCAGCAAAGCGATGAGTTGCTCGTGCTTATGTTGCAATTAAGACGTGCTGAAAAAGATTTTATGCTGCGTTTAGATACCAAGTATCTCCCCCGTTTTGACGACACAATTACTAAGCTTGAACAAAGCCTTTCTCGTTCAACAATAGACTCAAACACCAAATCACAGCTCAATAGTTTAATTGCTACTTATCAAAGTTCTTTTCAGGCGCTGGTAAAAGCCCAAGTTGAATTAGGGGTAAACTTAGAGTCAGGAGCTCTTGGTAAAATGCGAGAAAGCGTGTCAAAAAGTGACACTGTGGTTGGCCAAATTGTTGAGGAAACAGTAACTCATGTCAAAAAAAGCGTAAGTGAGGCACAGTTTTTGGCAATTACTATTTTCGTTATTGCAGGCGTTATTGTTTTAGTATTGGTTTATTTTACTAGCCATTCTATTATTGTGCCTATTGAACGCGTTTATCACAGCATAAATGACATTAGGCGCAATAACGACTTAAGCGTAATGATAGAGCAAACAGGTAAAGATGAAATCACTATCATGACGACTGACTTTAACAGTTTAATAGGTGACTTTAAAAACCTGATTTATGAGGTTAATGGCGCACTAAATACTCTCAATGTAGCAACAGATCATTTATCTGAGAGCACAGCAGCCACAAGCTCAGGTATGCAAGAGCAATTACACGAAGCTGACATGGTTGCTACCGCAGCAACAGAAATGCAAGCGACTATTCAGGATATTTCACACAATACTGAAGCGGCGGCTAAAAAAGCGGAGTCTACAAACTTGAGTGCTCAACAAGGCCGTAGCGAAGTTGAATCAACCGTTAACCATATCAGAGAATTGTCTGGATCTTTAGGCAGTGCATCTGATGTGGTGTCTCAACTAGAAAAAGACGGTGAAACGATTGGCTCGGTGCTTGATGTTATTCGTGGTATTGCTGAACAAACTAACTTACTTGCGCTTAATGCTGCAATTGAGGCTGCTCGTGCTGGTGAGCAAGGCCGAGGCTTTGCGGTGGTTGCTGATGAAGTACGCTCGCTAGCCCAGCGTACGCAAGAATCTACAAGTGAAATCGAAGGGATTATTAATACCCTACAGCAACGTACTCAGGAAGTTGTAAGCATTATGCACCAATGTCGCTCACAAGGTGATGAAAGTGCATCCCAGGCAATTAAAGCGGGTGAGTTGTTGGGTGCTATTACTGAAGATGTACAAACCATTATGGAAATGAGTACACAAATTGCCGTAGCTATTGATGAGCAAAGCCAAGTTGCATCAGAGGTTAATAAAAACGTGGTACGTATTAGAGATATTGCACAAGATGCATCAGAGCATGCATCGCGTAACGCGCAAACCAGTGAAGAGGTATCTGAGCAAGGTCGCGTACTATATGCTGCGATAGATAAATTTAAAGTCTAAATTTATTAAAGAGCCAATAAGGTTTAAGGAATAAACTTTATTGGCACACTATCTTTATTTTTTGTGTTTTCGCTTACACGTTCTAAATATTCATTCCACAGCTTAGTCTTCTGTTCTTGCAGCTTAGCAAAATAGTTCCAGCTAAATAATCCGCTATTATGTCCATCGTCAAAATCTAGGCGCAGTGCGTAATGCCCAACCGGGACTATTTTTTTTATCCCGACTGATTGCTTGTTTAAAACCAGCTTCATAGGGCCAGAGCCATGGCCTTGTACCTCTGCTGATGGAGAGTGAACACGTAAAAATTCACAACTAAATACGGCTTTACTATCATCGTCAAAGTAAACATCTAAATTTTTGCTCACGCTATGATAATGCACTTTTGTTACGTGTTTCATGTTTTGTATCCCATTAAAAAGCCCCCAATATGGAGGCTTTTAGTATAACTACTTATAGTACCAATTAAAGAATAAAGCGGCTTAAATCTTCATCTTCAACTAGTGCACCTAAATGTTTTTCAACATAAGCCGCATCAATAACTACCGACGATCCAGCTTGCTCAGACGCATCGTATGAAATTTCTTCCATTAGCTTTTCCATCACGGTATGAAGACGACGAGCACCAATATTTTCGGTTTTCTCGTTAACTTGCCATGCCGCTTTTGCAATACGCTCAATAGCGTCATCACTGTACTGAACATCAACTTGCTCTGTTTTAAGTAGCTCGCGTTGTTGCTCTGTGAGTGATGCATGAGGCTCTGTAAGTATACGTTTGAAGTCGTTTGCAGTAAGCGCTTCAAGCTCAACGCGAATAGGTAAGCGACCTTGTAGTTCAGGGATCATGTCTGATGGTTTAGCCATTTGGAATGCACCAGAGGCAATAAATAGCATGTGGTCAGTTTTAACCATACCGTGCTTAGTATTTACTGTTGAACCTTCAATAAGCGGAAGTAAATCGCGTTGTACACCTTCTCGACTAACATCTGGACCCGATGAATCTCCGCGCTTACAAATTTTGTCTATTTCATCGATAAATACAATACCATTTTGCTCTACAGCAAATATAGCCTGCTCTTTTAGCTCTTCTGGGTTTACTAGTTTGCCCGCTTCTTCTTCGGTTAGTAACTTAAAGGCTTCCTTAATTTTGAGCTTGCGCTTAGTGCGCTTATCGCCACCCATGTTTTGAAACATGCCCTGTAGCTGGTTGGTCATTTCTTCCATACCAGGAGGCGCCATAATTTCTACGTTTGGTTGTACTTGTGCTAAATCGATTTCAATTTCTTTATCGTCTAGTTGACCTTCGCGAAGCTTTTTACGGAATGTTTGGCGTGTTGATGAGTTTTCATCACGCTGAGTTTCACCGTATTGATCTTTAACAGGTGGTAAAAGTGCATCTAAAATACGATCTTCGGCCGCTTCTTCTGCGCGGTGTTTAAACTTTTTAGTTTGTTGTTCACGTGTCATTTTAATAGACACTTCAACTAAGTCGCGAATGATGGTTTCAACTTCCTTACCAACATAACCCACTTCGGTGAACTTGGTTGCTTCTACTTTAATAAAAGGGGCATTAGCAAGTTTGGCTAAGCGGCGCGCAATTTCCGTTTTACCAACACCTGTAGGACCAATCATTAAAATATTTTTTGGCGTTACTTCTGCACGCAAATCATCGTTTAATTGCATACGGCGCCAGCGGTTACGAAGTGCAATAGCAACGGCTTTTTTTGCGTTAGCTTGGCCAATAATATGTTGATCTAACTCGTGAACAATTTCTCTTGGGGTCATAGCAGACATAGCGGTTCCTATTATAATTCTTCAATAGTTTGGAAGTTGTTAGTAAATACGCAGATATCACCTGCAATAGTTAGGCTTTTTTCTACTATTTCACGAGCGCTTAAATCGGTGTTTTCTAATAACGCGGTTGCGGCCGATTGGGCAAAGTTACCACCACTACCAATGGCAATTAAGTCATTTTCTGGCTGAACTACGTCGCCGTTACCGGTGATAATTAAAGAGGCAGTTTCATCGGCTACAGCTAAAAGGGCTTCTAACTTTCTGAGTGCACGGTCACTACGCCAATCTTTCGCCATTTCAACAGCAGCTTTGGTGAGATTACCTTGATGCATTTCTAGTTTGCTTTCAAAACGTTCGAAAAGGGTGAAGGCATCAGCAGTACCGCCGGCAAAGCCTGCGATTACTTTGCCATTATAAAGGCGTCGAACTTTACGGGCGTTGCCCTTCATTACGGTATTACCCAATGAAACTTGGCCGTCGCCACCAATTACAACTTTGTTGTCGCGGCGTACACTTACAATAGTGGTCATGTTATTCCTCATCATCGAGTTGCTGGGGCAACTCGTTAAAAACGATTATGATGAGGTTATATGGGTGAATGGTTTATTTTCAAGTCCAGCCCCAAATTCCGCAGCCGACGACTTTGACACGCTTGAGTTTATTTTTATCACTTTCTGCTTGGCGCTTCGTTTTATAAGGCCCTAAACGTACTTTATACCAAATACCTGTTTCGCCTTTGGTTTCTCTTATTTCAGATATAAGACCAGCAAAGGCTATTTTAGCTTTTAACGATTCAGCCTGTTCATGAGTCCTGAACGAGCCGCATTGCATAACATAAGGACCTTTTTGTTCAATTTCTTTTACTTCTACTTGCACTTCATGGTTTCTGATTTCTTTTATAAATTCAGGCGCACGAGGAACGACCACTTCTCTTTTTTCTTTTTCGGCTGGGTTAGTTTGTTTTTCAACAAGCTCGGGGTCGGCATTATTTTTAATAAACCATAATCCATAGGCAAAACCGCCCACAAGCAAAGCTGCAACAATTACCAAAAGATAAGGGAATGGCTTTTTAGCAGGTTCTTTTTTGGTGTTTTTTCTATTTTTTGGTTTTTTATTAATGTAATCGTGCTGTGCCATAGCGTTATTTTGGCCTTAACCTAAATCATATCTATAGGGTCTACATCTAAACTCCAGCGAACTTTTTGTGCAAGTTTACTGGTGCTTAAATAATCAACCATTTGCGCAAGATACTGATGTAATATGCGGCGATCTTGCGCTTGAATGTGCAATTGAAACCGATACATACCCGCAATTCTCTCTAATGGGGCAGGGATCGGACCGAGCAATTGTATACCAGATACCCCGTTAACTGGAACCAAATCTGTCAAAAAGTCGACGACTAGTTTAATACTGAGCCCTTGTGCGCGGACTATAGCCATATTTGTGATGGGAGGTAAGTCGGCGTCATCACGCTCGCTTAACGCAAAGCGTGCAAAATCTTGGTAACCATTATTGACCAAATCTTGTAAAAGTGGATGTTCGGGAAAATGTGTTTGTAATAACACCTGGCCAGGCTCTCCTGAGCGACCAGCACGTCCTGCTACTTGAGTCACTAACTGCGCTAAATGTTCCGTTGCTCTGAAATCGCAGGAATATAGGCCGCTGTCTACGTCTAAAATTATGACAAGGCTTACATCAGCAAAGTGATGACCTTTTGCAAGCATTTGCGTACCTACTAATATGCGCGCTCCACCTAAATTAATTTCGTCTAGGGCTTTTTCTAAACTGCCTTTACGACGAGTTGAATCGCGATCAATACGGGTTACTGGCGTATCAGGAAACTCGTTTGTTAAAAACTCTTCTATTTGTTCAGTACCTTTGCCATTAGGGAATATTTGCGTGCTCCCGCAATCAGGGCATTGATGAGGTACTTGATGTTGGTCGCCACAATGGTGGCAAATCATTTGACCAATCGCTTTATGGAACGTGGCACTAGTACTGCAACGGTTACATTCACTTAACCAACCACATTCATGGCAAATAAGTGTAGGTGAAAAACCACGACGATTTAAAAATACCATAACCTGTTTACCACGATTCAAATGTTGGCGCATAGTAGCAAGGCTTGCGTGAGCAATACCCGCCTGATCGGGCTGGCCTTTCATGTCGAGTAATTTAAATTGGTTATCGGTTGAGGTTTGAGCGCGCTCAGTCAGGCTTAATAGTTGGTACTTATTATTAATGGCTTTATGCAAGGTTTCGAGCGCTGGAGTTGCACTGCCGAGTATAAGTGGAATTTTATGTTGGAATGCCCGATAAGCTGCTAAATCTCGAGCATGGTAACGAAGGGTATCTTGTTGTTTAAATGATGAGTCGTGTTCCTCATCAACTACAATCATACCGAGCTTTAAAAAGGGTAAAAAAATACTTGAGCGCGTACCTATTACAATAGCGCAACTCCCTTTTTCGCAAAAGCGCCATGTTTGTAGGCGTTCGTTATCGGTAAGTGCAGAGTGCCATAACATGATGGGTGTATCTGGAAAGCGGCGACGAAAACGGTTTACCGTTTGAGGGGTAAGGCCTATTTCGGGGACAAGTACTAAGGCTTGCTCACCTCGCTTTAATACTTCTTCAAGACATTGAAGATAGACTTCGGTTTTACCACTACCGGTAACCCCTTCTAATAAAAACGTGTTAAAGCCTTTACTTTGATTAATTGCAGTGCAAGCTACGGCTTGCTCTTTATTCAGTGTAGGCTTACTACCCACTGTTGGTGCAGTACTTTGCCACTGATTATCATGTTCTATGGTTTGTGTAACAAGCGCTTTTGCAATAAGGCTATCGATAGTTTTTTTACTAAAGCCGAGTGCTTTAAGCTCGGTTAATGATGATTTACCTGACTGTGCAAGTTGCTTTAATAAGTTAAGTTGAGTTTTTGCTTTGAGTGACGGAAGTTTTGATCCTTTTTCTGTCAGCATAACCATATTGATACTGGTTTTATCTGGTGACTCACCTTGGCGCAGCGCACTTGGTAGCGCTATATGAATTGTTTCGCCGAGTGGGTAGCAGTAATAGCGAGATGTAAAACTCAAAAGCGCAATGTGTTCAGATGATAAAATAGGCGCGTCATCAATGACTTCGATGATGGATTTTATTTTGTTATCAGGTACGTCAGTCGTATTTTTTATACTGAGAATAACAGCGACTTTTTTTTGGTTACCAAAAGGCACCAACACACGCATACCTGGTTTTAGTGGTGATGCCATACCATCGAGTTGCTTACTTACTTTGTAATCAAAGGTGCGCGGTAAGGGGACTTTTATAGCGACTTCAGCAAAACACATAGCAACTCAACTCATAAAATTAATGATGTAATGTACTAAAAATAACGTTAAAAACCTACTAGCAAATATTGCTTGCTTAAGTGTTTGCCTACTTTTTTAGCAAAACAGTTAATAATAGCTTGTGTGTTTGATGGTAGTTGGATAAAATCCGCGACCAACAAATTTGTTTTAACGACGTATGGTGCCAGACTTCGGGTTTGGAGAGCGATGCGGCCTTAACTAGAGGTTTCTATGAAAGAAGGTATTCACCCTAAGTACGAAGTAATTTCTGCAACTTGTTCATGCGGCAATAAATTCGAAACAAGCTCTACTCTATGTAAAGACATTCACCTTGACGTATGTTCAGCGTGTCACCCTTTTTACACTGGTAAGCAAAAAGTTTTAGACACTGGCGGACGTGTTGATCGTTTCAACAAGCGTTTCGGTGCACTTGGTAGCAAGAAGTAATTTTTGCTGTCTTGTTAAATTAAGCACCTTAGGGTGCTTTTTTTATGCTTTTAATTTAGTTATACCAATTTAATAGTAATAACGTTTCGATTTAAAAAATTAAGTGTTACACGAACGGCGTCAATGTTTTTTAATATAGGACAACTAAATAACAAATTATTTTGCTTGATGCTCGATTTTCATATTTCCCTGCTATGCATAACTATTTCCTGTTCTTATTCTGAATATGCATAAACCTTTACAGACAAACCGCAAATTATTCTCTATATTTTTAATTAGTTCATTTTTTAACTAAGTAGTTAAATGTAGCTAACGTGAAGTTATATGTTTTTAAAGTATGTGAATAAGCCTATTTTTGCTTATTTTTATAGTACTTTATTAAGATGTTTTATAAAAAATAATAAAAGAACAAATGTGCCTTTAGAATCCGTTATTGGATGAATTTTTATTTATAAAGTGTCGATATAATTTACAAAAGTTATTGAAAAACCTCTTAAAATTAATCGAACTAGCATATAACAGGATAGACCTGATATTGCTTGGAATTTAAAAATAATAAGGGTATCGTAGCCTAAACTTCACCTCTCACTTTTACTTTAATTGCAGGATACAATCGCGTTATGTCAGACTTTCGTGAACAAGCACTACACTATCATTCGCATCCCGTTCCAGGAAAAATTAGCATTGAACTAACAAAGCCTGCTGAAACGGTAAAAGATCTCGCATTAGCATATAGCCCAGGAGTTGCAGAACCCGTACGTGAAATCGCTGCAGACCCTGCAAACGCTTATAAATACACAGGTAAAGGGAATATGGTTGCGGTTATCACTAATGGTACTGCAATTTTAGGCTTAGGTAATTTAGGCCCACTTGCTTCAAAACCTGTAATGGAAGGTAAGGCATTACTGTTTAAGCGGTTTGCTGGCCTTGATTCTATTGATATCGAAGTGAAACACCGCACTACTGAAGACTTTATTAATACAGTTGCTAATATTGCCGACACGTTTGGCGGAATTAACCTTGAAGATATTAAGGCGCCAGAGTGTTTTGAAATAGAAAAAGCATTGATTGAGCGCTGCAGTATCCCGATATTTCATGATGATCAGCACGGTACAGCCATTGTAACTGCTGCGGGTATGTTGAACGCGCTTGAGGTGCAAGGCAAGTCTATCGAAAATGCGACTATTGTGTGTTTGGGTGCTGGTGCTGCTGCGGTTGCTTGTATGGAGCTGTTAATTAAGTGTGGTGCTTTGCGCGAGCACATTTATATGCTTGACCGTAAAGGTGTTATTCATACTCGTCGTGATGACTTAAATGAATACAAAAAACTTTTTGCTAACAATACAGACAAGCGCACGTTGCAAGATGTTATTGAAGATGCAGATGTATTTGTTGGTGTATCGGGGCCTAATCTATTAGCTGCCGATGATTTAAAATTAATGGCAGAAAAACCAGTTGTGTTTGCTTGTTCAAACCCAGATCCAGAAATTGATCCTGCACTGGCTCATTCTGCTCGAAACGATCTAATTATGGCAACGGGTCGATCAGATTACCCTAACCAAGTTAATAATGTTCTGTGTTTTCCGTTTATATTCCGCGGTGCTCTTGATGTACGCGCCAGTGCAATAAATGATGAAATGAAAATTGCAGCTGTAGAAGCGATAAGAAGTATTGCCAAAGAGCCTGTACCTGCTGAAGTACTGACGGCTGCGGGTGTTGATAAGCTGGAGTTTGGTGATAAGTATATTATTCCAAAACCAATGGATCCTCGTTTATTACCACGCATTGCAAAAGCGGTTGCAATAGCTGCTGTAGAGTCAGGTGTTGCACAAATTGATTTACCAGAAAACTATATGGAATAACGACTAAGTCGTAATTTAGACACAAAAAAACCTCAATTAATTGAGGTTTTTTTGTGTCTAAATTACGTTTAATCTTCGTTTAAAACAGGCACTTCTAGCCCCATTTCTTGCATTATTTTTTTCACTTCTTCAGGCACTTTTTCGGCGTTGTCTTTACGTAAGTCGTCGTCGTTAGGCAAAGGTTGACCGGTAAATGCATGTAAAAATGCTTCACAAAGTAATTCACTATTTGTTGCATGACGTAAGTTATTAATTTGACGACGCGTGCGTTCGTCCGTTAATACCTTTAATACATTTAGTGGGATTGAAACGGTAATTTTTTTTACTTGTTCTGATTTTTTCCCGTGTTCTGCGTATGGGTGAATATACTCACCATTCCATTTAGCCATAAGATGTATCGTCGCCTCAGATTAATAATTGCTCATATGCACTACAATACATATGAATATGCGTGAAATTCTATCGATTTAAAAAAGATAGTCAAATACTAGTTGTTTAGCCATCTGGAGCTTTAAATGTTTTGACATCTTTAATAAGATAAATTACTCTTTTAGACGTCTAAACATCCAAATTAAATAGGTGACGAATATGAGCGAAAAAAATAAAGCAACCATTGCAGTGAGAAGTGGTGTTGAAGCAGACAAACATCATGGCGCAGTTGTCGCACCTATTTACTTATCAACCACCTATTCGTTTGCCGACTTTGATACAAAGCGTCAATACGATTACGGGCGAAGTGGTAACCCCAATCGTGATATTTTAGCCGAAACCTTGGCGGAGCTTGAAGGTGGCGCACGCGGTATTATTACTGCCACGGGTATGTCTGCCGTTCACTTGGCTACGCAAATCCTGAATCATGACGATACGTTAGTGATCCCACATGATTGCTACGGCGGAAGCTATCGTTTATTTACTTCACTGCAAAAGCGCGGTTTGCTCAAGCTAGAAGTTTTAGATTTAACACAAGCACAAAGTATAGATAAAATTTTAGCAATTAAACCTAAGCTAATTTGGATAGAAACACCAAGTAACCCATTACTACGTTTAACTGATATTAAAGCAATAACCGATGTTGCTAAGCAGTGCGGTGCTTTAGTCGCTGCCGATAACACATTTTTATCACCAGCATTACAAAACCCTATTAAATTTGGTGTTGATATAGTTGTACATTCCACCACTAAATACATCAATGGTCATTCAGATGTAGTGGGCGGTGCGGTGATTGCCGCTTCACAAGAGCTGGGCGATGAACTGGCATGGTGGGCAAATAATATAGGTATTACAGGTGCGCCATTTGATAGTTATTTAACATTGCGTGGGTTGCGAACACTAAATGTGCGTTTAAAGCAGCATCAAGAAAACGCATTAGCGATTGCTAAATATTTAGAAAAATCGGAATTTGTTCGCCAAGTTTATTACCCTGGTCTTGAATCACACCCACAGCATGAATTAGCCAAAGCGCAGCAACTAGGCTTTGGTGGCATGGTGAGTTTTGATATTAAAGGTGACATAAACGATGCTGCGGCGTTTTTAACCAGCTTACGTGACTTTAGCTTGGCAGAGTCTTTGGGAGGAGTAGAGAGCCTAATATGCCATCCTGCAACTATGACCCATGCTGGCATGGAGCCTAAAGCACGTCTTGAAGCGGGAGTGGGCGATACACTTATTCGGGTTTCAGTAGGTATAGAAGATATAAACGACTTATTAGCTGATTTAGAGCGCGTGTTTCAGCTTGTAAAGCCAGGCAGTAAAGCAAATTTAAACAAAGGAGCAGGCGGTGACATTAAATTAAGTGCCGCTCATCCAGCGCTTTGGTGAACAATATGACACAAACAGTACATAAATTTGGTGGTTCAAGCCTTAGTTCGGCTCAACGGTATGAGCGGGTTGCGAGTATTATTTTAGAGCATACTCAGCCGGGCGATTGTGTTGTTGTATCTGCGGCGGGAAAAACAACCGATACTTTGGTGAAGTTATGGCAAAGCTATCAGCAACAAGATACGCATGTCGTTGCTGATATATTGCTGCAATTAAATAATCATCAAACTGATTTAATCACACAGTTACTTCATGCAGATCTTAAACGAACTGCTTTAAGGCTTTTGCATAGTGAACTAACAGCGATTAGTGAGTTGATAAAAAACCAAGGCTTGAAAGAGGCTCCCTTGCTTGCTCATGGTGAGGTATGGTCTGCACGCTTATTGGCGCTTTACCTTACGCAATTAAATATTAATGCTTGTGACCTTGATGCTCGAACACTTTTTACATTAAATAATGGGCAATTGTTACATACCCAAAATGCGCAGCAATGTGCGAAGTTTATAACCCCAGACTACATTAATGTTGTCACAGGCTTTATTGCATCAAATACGTTGGGTGACACGGTTACACTTGGTCGCAATGGGAGTGACTATAGTGCAACCTTACTCGCTAATTACTGCCATGCTAAGCAGGTGTGTATTTGGACTGATACACAAGGTGTATACAGCACAGACCCTCGCAAAGTTAGTAAAGCGGTTAAATACAATAAAGTGTGTAGAGGTCAAGCTAACCTATTAGCGCGATTAGGTAATCCTGTTTTACACGCTAAAACGCTTTCTCCTTTAAGAAGCAGCGATATAAAACTATCTGTTCGTAGTAGTTTTGATGTGCAAGCAACGCCTACAGATATAGTTAAAGAAGGAAATGTAAAACAAAAGCGTTTTATTACCACGTTAAACAACATCGATTTATTAACAGTTGAAAAGCTGGCCGAAGGCGAAGTCGCAGATGTTAGCCAGCTTATTCAACACAGCATTCATCACTTTAGTCAAAATGGTGAAACTTATTTAGTTGTACCCTCTGCTTCAACATATAAAGTTGTTAGTTTTTTTGAGGGGAGAGCAAACATTAGCGAATCGAGCTTAAATGGCTGTGCGGTTGTTGCGCCTGTTAATGATATTTCAAAACTGAATGTGTTGGCTATTGATACGTTAAATGCTCATGCCATCGAGCCCCGCTTTATTCACCAAGACAGTGGATACATTTTACTATTAACGGATCAGGTTATAGATAGCGACATACTGAGTGTTTTACACGATAAGCTTATTAATAAAGGCCAAGAAGTTGCTTTAATAATCGCGGGCCTTGGAAATGTGGGAGAGGTATTTATAGAGCAGTTGTCAGCTCAATTCGAGCGTTTCTCTGATGACTTTACAATTAAATTGGTTGGGTTAATACGCTCTGAAACGTTACTTTTTAATCCCAGTGGTATAAACATTGCTGATTGGAAAACGCATTTTCTCTCACAAAGCAAAGCTTATAATAACCAAACATTACTAAACATAATTAGTGAACTTGATTATGAGCATAAAGTGGTTGTTGATATTACCGCAAGCGAGGCATTTAGCCAGTTATACCCGGAGTTTGTTGCATTAGATTGCCATTTGATCAGTGCTAATAAATACGCTGGAACTGCAGATACAGCATGGTATAAAGTTTTGCGTACGAGTATTAGTGAGCGAAATTTGCATTGGCGCTACAACACAAGCGTAGGTGCAGGCTTGCCTGTTAACTTTGCATTGGCAGATTTGCAAAACAGTGGTGACAAAATCACTCGTATTGAAGGTGTTTTTTCAGGCACGTTATCGTGGTTATGCAGTAAGTTTGACGGAACAATACCATTTTCTGATCTGGTGCTTGAAGCACAAAAGATGGGGTTCACAGAGCCCGATCCGCGTGAAGATTTATCAGGGCGTGATATGCAGCGTAAACTGCTTATACTTGCCAGAGAGCTTGGTTTAGAACTCGACCTTGATGATATAAGCTTATCAGCACTCATGCCCGAAACGCTTGCTATAGGAAGTTGGGACGACTTTTTGGCTAATGAATCCATCCTCAATGACTTTATTGACGCTCATGCTGCAAATGCCAAAGCACAAAGTTCCGTACTTCGTTACACGGGTTTACTTGAAATTACGGAAAACAAAGTAACCGCTCAAGTAGGTATTACTTATACTCCTATTGGTGATGCGTTAGCTAATTTAACACCTGGCGATAATATTTTTGTCATTAATAGTAAGTGGTATAGCGCTAACGCTCTTGTGATTCAAGGGCCTGGTGCGGGTAAGGAAGTAACCGCGGCGGGTATTCATTCTGACTTATATTGGCTGGTACAAAATATAAAATAAAGGTTACAAGGGCCTTGTATCAATCCGCAATAATACCTAATCATTTTGCGGGGCCTAAACGTGTCGCTAAATGCGTTAAAAAACTCTTATTTAGAACAGCTAAATTTGGTATCAACTAAAAACGGCAGCCAATGGCTGCCGTTCTTTATTTAAAACAGTTCTTCTTCTGTTTTAGTGTCTTCTTCAAATATATCTGTTGGTTGAGACATTACGTATTTTGTGGGGGCGGTGCCTTTGTCAAAATACTCAAAGCGACTGGTGTAATCATTTTTATGACTTAATAAACCGGTTTCTAAATCAATCCTAATAGACACTAAACCTTCTGGCGGCTCTATGGGGGCTTCAGGTTTACCTTCAAGCGCAACTTTCATAAACTCAACCCAAGCTGGCTGTGCTGTTTTAGCGCCAGATTCAGCCCCTGATATTTGCCCGCTATCAAGATTATTATTGTATGAAGTTCTGCCTAGCGGGTTGCCAGGGTTATCAAAACCAACCCATACCGAGGTCATCACATTTCGATTAAAGCCACTAAACCAAGTATCTACAGAGTCATTAGTTGTGCCTGTTTTTCCTGATAGATCACGACGGCCTAATGCTTGAGCGCGCCAACCTGTTCCTGACCAACCCGTTTTATGTGACCAGTTTCCGCCCCCCCAAACAGCGCTATGCATTGCTTGAGCAATTAAAAATGCATTTTGTTTTGATATGACCTGAGGGGCACATTTTAATTGTGGTGTATCAGTATTTTGTTGTGGGAATAATCCAGTGGCATTGTCTGGGGTTAATGACTGAGCTGAAGTGTCGTCACACACTACTGAAGGATTAGCTTTAAACAAACTATTACCGTAAGCATCTTGGATTTCTGAGATAAAGTATGGCTCAATCAAATGCCCACCATTTGCAAATGCACTCATACCGCGCGCTAGTTCAATTGGAGTAATTGAAGCACTGCCCAGTGCTAATGATTCACTGCGGTTGATGTCTGAGTTTTTAAAGCCAAATTTTAATAAGTGATCTGCTGTTCGTTGCAAACCAACACCTCGGAGCAAACGAACTGATATTACGTTTTTAGATTGTGCTAACGCGCGACGAATTCTAATCGGGCCATTATAAACAGCCGGACTGTTCTTAGGTCGCCATGCCACACCTTGGCTTTTATCCCACTGATTAATTGGCGCATCGTTTAAAATAGAGGCGAGCGTGTAGCCGTTTTCAAGCGCTGCAGAATAAATAAATGGTTTTATGTTTGACCCCACTTGGCGCTTTGCTTGAATAGCTCGGTTGTATTGGCTCTGTTCAAAGCTATAGCCGCCAACAATGGCTTTAATGCGGCCATCTTGTGGGTCAAGTGAAACAATTGCGCTTGATGCTTCAGGTAATTGGCTTAGTTCATACTCGTTATTGCTGTTTTTACGCACCCAGATTTGCATTCCTGGCGTTAATATTTCAGTTGCCGAAGTTGGAGCAAAACCTTGGCGATAACGAGTTATGTATTTGCGTGCCCATTTTAAGTTGTCCCAATTCAGGTTTATTTGCTCTGCATTTTTAAGCAATACTGTGGCATTTTTTTCATCCACGTTAATAACAGCAGCTGCTTTCAGTGTACCTATCTCTTTGGCTTCATTGAGTTTAGCTAGTATTTTATCTTCACTTAGCGCTGATTGTTTTTCAGGATCCCATAAAATAGCGGTTGGGCCTCTAAAGCCATGACGCATATCGTAGCTATGAAGATTATTAACCAGCGCGGTTTGCGCCGCTTTTTGTACTTTAGACTCAACAGAGGTAAATATTTTAAAGCCTGAATTATATGCCTTGTCTATTCCGTAACGTGAAACCATTTCTGCACGCACCATTTCAGAAATGTACGGTGCGTATAAATCTATTTCAGCACCATGAAAGTAAGCGGTGATAGGTTGGCTTGTCGCATCATCATATACGTCTTGTGTTATGTAGTTTTCAGTTAATAAACGACCAAGTACAACATTACGGCGTGCTTTTGCACGGGTAGGGTTGCGAATTGGGTTTAACGCCGAAGGCGCTTTTGGCAAGCCAGCAATCATCGCCATTTGAGCAAGCGTTAAGTCTTTTAACTCTTTACCGTAATAAACTTGAGCGGCAGCTCCAATACCAAAGGCGCGGTTACCTAGCTCGATTTTGTTTAGGTAAAGTTCTAAAATTTCATCTTTAGTAAGTACATTTTCTATGTGTAGAGCGATGAATATCTCTTTTATTTTACGGATATAAGCTTTTTCTCGGGTTAAGAAAAAATTACGTGCAAGTTGCATGGTAATAGTACTAGCACCTTGTTTTTTCTCGCCTGTAGAAATAAGAACAATAGCAGAGCGAACTATGCCAATAGGGTCTATACCTATATGGTCATAAAAGCGATTATCTTCAGTTGCTAAAAATGCATCAATTAGAGGCTGTGGGATTTCATCAATAGTGACCGGAATTCGACGTTTTTCACCAAATTGATTGATCAAAAGGCCATCTTTAGTGAATACTTGCATAGGAGTTTGTAATTGCACGTCTTTTAAAACTTGCACACTGGGGATATCAGGTTTAACGTAGTAATAAAGACTGATCAAAGTTATCAGACCGATTAACGTACAAATGATAAAAAATTGTAAAGTTCGTTTTAATAAAATCACTTATATTTCCCTAAATGGACTCCCAATTGCGAGTTTGGACTGATAGTATATATTGATTAAAAAATGAATAATATTTTTTCAGAAAAAAATTATAACTTGTTTATTATTAAAACAAAGGCCAAGTTGCAAACATGCTAAGTCAACTATTTCAAAAGCCGTCGCCAATGATGGTAGGAATTGATATCGGATCGCACTCTATTAAAGCGGTGCTTCTGAGAGAAATTGAAAGTGGATTTCGATTAGAGGCCCTAGCAATTGAGCCCATGCCCAAAGGCGCTATGAGTGAACGAACAATTCAAGATATTGAAGCGATTGGTAATGTAATAACAAAATTAAAAAGAAAATTACCTAAGTCACTTAAAAATGCAGCAGTTGCGGTGTCAGGGCAAACTGTTATTACAAAAGTAATTTTTATGGATGTGTCGTTGAGCGATGCAGAACTTGAATCTCAAATTGAAATTGAAGCAGATAGTTTAATACCTTACCCACTCGATGAAGTTAGCTTAGACTTCGAAAAGCTCTCTACTAACGAAGCTGACCCGAGTAAAATGAATGTATTACTTTCAGCAGCCCGAACAGAAAGTGTTGAAGCACGTGTTGGCGCATTAGAAGAGGCTAATCTCGATACTAAGATTGTTGATGTAGAAAGTTACGCCTTAAGCCGTGCGATGGACGTTTATTATCAACAGCTACCCGGCGATGCCTTCAATAAGTGTGTTGCTGTTGTAGATATTGGTGCCGTACTCATGCTTGTAAGTGTTGTGCAAGCTGGTGAAACTATTTATACACGTGACCAGGTTTTTGGTGGTGATCAATACACGAATAGTATTGTTAACTACTACAATAAAGGGTTTGATGAAGCTGAAATAGGTAAAACATCAGGCGATTTACCACCTAACTATACCTTTGAGGTATTAGCACCATTTCAAACAGCGTTGCTTCAGCAAGTACGTAGAGCGGTGCAAATGTTTTTAACAACGAGTGGCAAAGAACAAATAGACTACATTGTGCTAACCGGTGGAACTTCTATGATCAAAGGGCTTGATCGCTTATTAATTGAAGAATTAGGTATACATAGTGTTGTTGCAGAACCGTTTGCAAATATGGAAATTTCTCCAAAAGTAGATCGTAATGTTATGCAGCGTCACCGAACACAGTTTGCAATTGCAACAGGTTTGGCATTAAGGAGCTTTTCATCATGCCACATATAAATCTATTGCCTTGGCGAGAACTGCAGCGCGAAGAATCTAAAAAGAAATTTGTTACCATGCTAGTTGGAATTGTTTTAGCTTGTTTTTTAAGTATGTACTTATTAAGTATGTTTTACAGTGCATTAAAAGACGGGCAAAACTTAAAAAATAATTACTTAAGTTCTGAAATAAGCATGCTTGATCGAAAGATCAGTGATATTAGAGAATTAGACAAACGAAAAGAAAACCTACAACAGCGAATGCGATTAATCGAAGAGCTGCAAAGTAGCCGTAACCTTGGCACACAAATTATGGATGAAGTAACAAAAATAGTACCTCAAGGTATTTACTTAACAAAGCTAGAGCGCAGAGGGAACCAGATTTATGTACTTGGCCGAAGTGAATCAAATAACCGTTTATCTACTATGATCCGCCAGGTACAAAGTTCATATTTGTTAGAGCGTTTGACCATGCAGGATATTGTTGCAGGTGATCAGTCTTCGCGTTTACTAAGTGACTTTAGTATGGAGTTTTACGTAAAACCATTTGATGAGATTGGTGAGGTACGTAATGAACCTTGATTTTAAAGCGCTTGGCGAAATAGATTGGAATGAAATTGAGTTAGACAATATTGGTGATTGGCCTGCTGCTGTAAAGGTAATTTGCTGTGCATTTGTTGCTGGGCTCATATTATTTTTTAGCTATAGCCTGTTAGTTTCTGACGAGATTGATAGCTACCATAATGCGGTATCAAAAGAGGTCGACTTAAGAAGTACCTACAGAACAAAATACGCTGTAGCGAGTAAGCTAGATATTTATCGCCAACAAATGATAGAAATGGAAGATAAGTTTTCTCAATTACTTAAGCGGTTACCGACATCAAACGAAATACCCGGCTTACTTGACGATTTATCTTATGTTGGCACAACGAGCGGTTTAACATTTTTAAAAATTGGTTGGTTACCTGAAGTAGAGAAAGAGTTTTATACAGAGCTACCTATCAAAATAGAAGTAGTAGGTACTTATCATGAATTTGGTGAATTTGTTGGCAAAGTTGCTCAGTTACCACGAATAGTTAGTTTGCATGACTTTTCTATTACGTCTTCTGGCGAAAAACAACTAACATTTAGTGTTGTAGCAAAAACTTACCGTTATGAAGAAGGAGTTAAAAAATGAGGCTCCTTCATTTAATGCCGCTATTGGCTATTGTTGCGTTAGTGGGGTGTAACGACGATACCTCGGAACAAAAAGAGTTTATTGACCAGGTAAAAGCAAGCACAACGCCTAAAGTTGAGTCGATTCCTGAACTTACTCAATTTGAGATTTTTGAATATAGTGCTGGAAATTTACGAAGTCCATTTGTGGCACCTCAACCTGAAATAATTCAGAACAAACTGACGCAAATAAAAAACTGTTTACACCCAGATCCAGACAGACGCAGAGAGCCATTAGAAAAATACCCGTTAGATAATTTAGCAATGAAAGGTACAATTGGTTCAAGTGGTCAAGTTTGGGCGCTTATAACTGCTGCAGATGAAACATTACATCGTGTAACGATTGGTAATTATTTGGGCAGTTACGATGGCAAGGTAAAAGCTGTGAGTAACGATTTTATAGAATTAGTTGAATTAATCCCTGATGGGTCTGGTTGTTGGAAAGAGCGCCTGACTAAACTGGAAATGTTAGAGGCGGCAACTGATGGCGCAAATTAATAATAAAAAAGGTAAAAATAACATGCATAAGGATGTTCTTTGGTTTAATCGCATTGCGAGAGCTTTATTTGCAACAGCCGCTTTGGTTTGTGCTAACAATGCTTTGGCAGGACCATTGCTTTACGATGTACGTTATAACCCATTACTTAAAGGTGAAACCGAACTACAGCTTGTTTTCGACGAAGAGATAACTTTAGAACCGCAAATTCAAGTATTTAACAGCCCAGCGCGTATTGAAATGTTTTTTGATACCGCAGAGTTAGAGTTAGGATTAAATGACGTTGAAGTTAATCAAGCAGGTATTAGTAGTGTCACCAATGTGTTATCTGAGCAAGGTTTAAAGGTAACAGTTAATCTAGACAGATTAAAAATGTATGAAACAGAAGTTAATAACAACTTAGTTTCAATACGTGTATCGGATAACCCATTAACCGGTTCAGTAACTGAAGATGAAGCCGTTCTGACAGGTGATGTGAGTGGAAACTACATTAACCGTATCCAATCTATTGATTTTAGACGTGGTGAGAAAGGTGAGGCAAAGGTACTTGTATTTTTACAAGACACTCAAGCTGCTATAGAGGTTCACGAAAGTGGCGGCAAAATTTACGCAGATTTTCACCATACAGATATTCTGGACGATCTACTTTATGAGTTAGATGTTTTAGACTTTGGTACCATTGTTAGTACTATCGAAACGTTTAAAGAAGAAGGGCGAAGCCGCGTTGTTATAGAACCTAATGCCGAGTTTACATTCACGTATCAGCAAATAGACAATATTCTTACCCTCACAGTTGAAAAAGATGAAACTCAAAATGCTTACCTAGATGGTGGTAAAGAGTATCAAGGTCGACCAATGACCTTAAACTTTCAAGATATTTCAGTCCGTGCAGCGTTACAAATTATCGCAGGCTATAACGACTTTAACTTAGTAACAAGTGATTCCGTTACCGGTAACATTACCTTGCGCTTAGATGGCGTGCCGTGGGACCAAGCACTTGATGTAGTATTACGTATAAAAGGGTTGGACAAGCGTATGGATGGCTCTATCTTAATGGTAGCGCCAGCAGAAGAACTTGCAGCCCGTGAAGCAAAAGATCTAAAAGCAAAGCAGCAAGTTGAAGATTTAGAGCCGCTTTACAGCGAATATATGCGATTAAATTACGCCAAAGCTGAAGACTTTGCTGACTTACTTAAAACAGATATTAATAGCATCATTACTCCACGAGGAAGTGTGTCGGTTGATCAGCGTACTAACACTTTACTCGTTAAAGATACTGTTAAGAGCATAGAAAATATTAGACGCATGATTGAAACCCTAGACATACCGGTTCAACAGGTTGTTATTGAATCTCGTATGGTAACAGTGCGCGATAACGTAACTGAGGACCTAGGTGTTCGTTGGGGGTTTAGCGATCAGCAAGGTAGTGATGGGATATCTGGTTCTTTAGAAGGGGCTGAAACCATTTCAAATGGGGTAATCCCTGACTTAACAGATAGATTAAATGTAAATCTACCTATTACAAACCCAGCGGCAAGTATAGGCCTCCACATAGCAAAACTCGCAAACGGGACATTAATCGATTTAGAGTTAAGTGCGCTTGAAGAAGAGAATAAAGGCGAGATTATTGCAAGCCCGCGTATTATCGCTGCCAATCAGCAAAAAGCGCGCATTGAACAAGGTACTGAAATACCTTATACAGAATCAGCTTCTAGTGGTGCAACAACGGTAAGCTTTAAAAAAGCAGTACTTAGTTTAGAGGTGACACCACATATAACGCCTGATAATAAAGTAATTTTAGACTTAATTATCACGCAAGATACACGTGGCGATACTGTACAAACAGGTACCGGTGAGGCCGTTTCGATAGATACTCAAGAAATTCAAACACAAGTATTAGTAGAAAACGGGCAAACTATCGTACTGGGTGGGATTTTCCAACAGCAGATAATCAACACTACAAATAAAGTGCCGGTGTTAGGTGATATTCCTTATGTTGGTAGGTTGTTTAAAAGCACCAGTGAATTTAATGAAAAGCGTGAATTGCTTATTTTCGTGACACCAAAAATACAAATAGATTAAAATAAGGTACTTTTTTGTTAATCAACGGGTGATTATTTAGTTTAATTGCTCGTTATGTGGCTTTTTATTCTAATTGACTTGAAATACCCCTGCAATTACTGAGATAATCCCCTCCTTAATTTTGGGGCCAGGTCGTTAGGCGGGGTTTTATTTCAAATTTTAGAGTTCGTTTGTACTAAAAGATATGGCTGAGAAACGTAATATATTTCTAATTGGCCCCATGGGGGCTGGAAAAAGCACAATTGGTCGTCACATTGCCGATCAATTACACCTTGAATTTGTTGATTCTGATCAAGAAATCGAACGCCGCACGGGTGCAGATATTGCCTGGGTATTCGATCTTGAAGGTGAAGAAGGCTTTAGACTTCGTGAAGAATCTGTTATTGGCGACTTAACTGAAATGCAAGGTATTGTACTTGCTACAGGTGGTGGTTCAGTAATGAGTAAAGAAGTTCGAAACAAGCTTTCGGCTCGTGGTATCGTTGTATACCTAGAGACACCTATTGAAAAGCAAGTTGCACGCACACAACGCGACAAGCGTCGCCCGTTACTGCAAACAGAAGAAGCACCTCGTGATGTACTAGAGCGCTTAGCAGAAGAACGCGAACCGTTATATAAAGAAGTGGCTGATTTTGTTGTACGCACTGATGAGCAAAGCGCTAAAGTTGTTGCAAATCAAATCATTGAGAAACTAGATTTTTAAAACCAATACATAATAAAGGATTAGCTGAGCATGCTTAAATTAACTGTTAATTTGGACGAGCGAAGTTATCCTATTTATATTGGGCAATCTGCACTTCAAGATAATGGCCGTCTAATTCATCATATTGGTGATTGTCGGCCTATCATCATTACTAATGACACAATTAAACCTTTATATCTACAAGGCTTACTTGATTCATTAGCTGAATTAAATCCTCTTTCCTTTATCATACCTGATGGTGAGCAATACAAGTCACTAGAGTGGTTTGAAAAAATATCCGCTTTTTTACTGCAAAATAATTGTGGTCGCGATACTTGTTTGATTGCATTAGGTGGTGGCGTAGTTGGTGATTTAACTGGTTTTGTAGCTGCATGTTATCAACGTGGCGTGCCGTTTATTCAAATACCTACAACACTTTTATCGCAAGTGGATTCATCTGTTGGTGGAAAAACAGCGGTGAACCATCCGTTAGGAAAAAACATGATTGGGGCTTTTTATCAGCCACAAGCTGTTTTTATTGATACTCAGTCTCTTCATACACTCCCAAAAAGAGAGTTTGCGGCAGGAATGGCTGAAGTTATCAAGTATGGTTTAATATACGATACCGAGCTTTTTACTTATTTAGAGCAAAATGTTGAAAACTTACAGCAGCTAAATGAAACATGCCTGCAGCATATCATTTATAGGTGCTGTGAAATTAAAGCGTTAATCGTTGCTGAGGATGAAAAAGAACAAGGTCTCAGAGCATTGCTAAACCTGGGGCATACCTTCGGCCACGCAATTGAAGCCCAAATGGGTTATGGTAAGTGGCTTCATGGTGAAGCTGTTGCTACGGGTATGGTGTTAGCTTCTCAGTTAGCTCACACTCGAGGTGACTTAACGCAGCAGGATGTAGCGCGTATTGTGGATGTTATTAAACAATATAACTTACCAACTGAAGTACCTGCAGATATGACGAGTGAACAATTTTTATTGCATATGCGCAAAGATAAAAAAAATAAAAAAGGAACTATCCGTTTTATTTTACCCACTCAATTTGGTCAATGTGCACTGGTAGACAATGTATCTGACGATCAAGTCCGAGCATTAATCGAGCACTAAATGCAGTCACAAATTTTACCAAGCCGTGCGGCTTTGGTGGATAGAATCGCACTGCAATTTGAATATGGTCAAAACCTTATTATTTTACTGGGCACATCAGGCCTAGGAAAAAGCTATCTGCTTGAAACCTTTATTACCGATAAATACAACGACTTTAATAAAGCATTTGTACAATCGAGTGCAAAATTGACGGACGCTCAGTTAATGAGCGATCTATTAGAGCAAAGCTTTAACAACCCGTTGGTTGATCATAATTTAAGTTTGTCTGAAAATTTTTATCAGTTACTTAATCAACAGCAACCGGGCTCCTGTTTATGGGTTATTGACGGTGGTAGGCACTTATCAGAAGAGTTTTTAGTTGAGCTGGAGCTGCTAGCTAAAAATAGCCCAATCACTCTTTATATTATGATTGCCTCAGCTGCAAAGTTACCGGTTGAACATGCAGTTGAAATTCATCTTGAACGCCTCCCTCTTCATGAAAGTAAGCAGTTAATGGGATGGTACTTTGAAAAGCTTCCTCACGATGAAGATCCTGTTTTCCAAGCTTTTTTAGCTGAAGCTAATGGTAATCCTAGTTTATTGCTTGCATGGCAACAGGATGAGTACATCGCAGATGTCAAAGTTAAAGATAAAGTATCATGGCGTGTACATTTACTGGTACTTATGTTGCTCATTATGTTCTTAATTATAGGCTTGTTATATAAATCAGATATGAGTGATTGGTGGCAAAAGCATTATGAGCAAGGCACCATTGAGGTTGATAGCACTGCTATTTCAGTGAGCCAGGCTATTGCACCTATACCTGACACAGTAACAAAAGAAAAAGTAGCCGACATACAGCCTACCGCTGAAGGTGAAAGAAAAAACGATATATCCGCGATCATGCAAAGCTTAAATGCAGGCAACGAGATCAATGAGCCTATTAGCTCTGATACACTCATAAAAGATGAACCTGTTAAAGAGCTTGTGCAATCAAAAGTTAACAATGAGGTTGATGCATCATCAGTGCAACTGCCCATAAACGAAGTTAGCTCATGGTATTCTAAGCAAAATGATTCAAATACGGTGATTCAGTTACTTGCAGTAACACAAAAGCAAGTTGTAGATGATTTTATAAAGCAGTATGCACTCCAATTAACAGCGTACACTTATCAAACTCAAAGAAACGGCAAAACATGGTGGGTGGTGACAACCGGCAGTTTTACAAGCATGAACGATGCACAGCAAGGTATGAAAAACCTACCTGCAAGTATCTTAAAAAATAAGCCGTTTTATAAAAAAATTAGTAAAATAAAACAAGAAATTGCACTAGTTGATCAGTAATATAAATCGCTTTAGTGTAAAATCGCGCAACACCAGATTGAAGTAAAGAACCAATGCAGCAAAAGAGTAGAGCCTTCCTTAAATGGGCTGGCGGAAAATACAGTCTCGTTGATGATATTAACGCGCGATTAAACCAAGCAAGTTCGCATGCTGATACCTTGGTTGAACCTTTTGTTGGTGCCGGTTCCGTTTTTTTAAATAGCGATTTTAAGCATTATATTCTTAACGATATTAATGCTGATTTAATCAACTTATATAAAGAATTAAGAAATTCACCCGATGAGTTTATTAGTGATGCAAAAAAGCTATTCGTTGATTTAAATAACCACCCCGATGCGTACTACGAATACCGAGTTCAGTTTAATCAAAGCCGTGATGTATATGAGCGGTCAATGCTATTTTTATACATGAATCGTTTTGGTTACAACGGCTTATGCCGTTATAACTTAAAAGGTATTTTTAATGTACCATTTGGTAAATATAAAAAGCCTTATTTTCCTGAAAAGGAAATGTACTTTTTTGCTGAAAAAGCACAGCAAGCGACCTTTACATGCTTAGGCTACGATGACGTATTTAAACTGGTTCCTAATAACGCGGTTATTTATTGCGATCCACCCTATGTCCCTTTGAGTAAAACGGCTTCGTTTACTTCTTATGCTAAGGGCGGGTTTAATTTAGATGATCAGGCTAATTTAGCTAATTTGGCAGAAAAAGCGGCGTTTGAAAATAACACCCCAGTGCTTATTTCAAATCACGATACAGTATGGACACGGAAAATATACAGCCAAGCATCACTTGATCAAATTCAAGTAAAAAGGACGATAAGCCCTAAGGGCGGAACTCGTAATAAAGTAGGCGAGTTAATGGCTATGTACTTACCACTAAAACAACCACAGCATAAATTGAAAGCGCAAAAGCGATAAATAGTATTATCGCAATGGCAATGATTGAGGCAATAGAGTGTTCTTTAAAATCTGCGCGGCGCTTTTGTTCTGATTGAACACCAAAAAATGCGGCTAGCACACTTTGCAACGCGCTAATAAAGTGCCGCATTGTCTAGAATAAAGGCTTTAAAGAAGGTGTTTTCTTGCTGTCGTCTGAGCTTGTTAATAACTCAAGTAAATCCAAGTAGTGAAACTGGGCGCTGCGGCTATCACCAGTGATCCAAGAAAACCAAGAAGAGTCTTCTTCAAGTACGTGTAAACAAGGTTTACTTGTGTTTATTTCGTGTGTTGATTGCGGAGCACAATTATTAACCGAGCTTAACTCTTGCCCTGAACTTGGCGTAAAATTTACTACCCCGATAACTAATAATGCAGATGCAATTAATATCCCAATTTTAAAAGCGCGCATGATTTGAACCTAATATTTTGTTACTTTTTTAAGCATAACAAAAACTGCTCAAATAACAAACTTGTTTCTAATAAAGACTATTAATTAAATGTCAAAAATAGCCACTTAAGCACTTCAAACGCAACAGTATTACGCTTTAGTTGCTTGGGTAACGTCATCAATTGAGTTACATTAACGTAATATTTTAATCATTGGTGAATCTGCTATGTTTAGCCCAGAACAAAAATACTTAATTGCCCCATCAATTCTTTCAGCTGATTTTGCAAAGCTTGGTGAAGATGTTGATAGCGTTTTAGCCGCAGGTGCAGATGTAGTGCATTTTGATGTAATGGATAATCACTATGTACCTAACTTAACGATTGGGCCTATGGTGTGTAAAGCACTAAGGGATTATGGTATCACCGCGCCAATTGATGTGCATTTAATGGTTAAGCCTGTCGATAGCATCATTCCACAGTTTGCAGAGGCAGGGGCTTCAATAATTACTTTTCACCCAGAGGCGAGTGAGCATATTGATCGCACGATTCAATTAATCAAAGATCATGGCTGTAAAGCTGGCTTAGTATTTAACCCAGCGACCAGTTTAAGCTATTTAGATCATGTAATTGATAAGCTAGATACTATCTTACTCATGTCTGTTAACCCCGGATTTGGTGGGCAAAGCTTTATTCCTCATACACTTAAAAAGTTAGCGCAGGCAAAGCAACGAATTGTTGAGTCAGGTCGAGATATTCGACTAGAAGTGGACGGTGGGATTAAGGTGGATAATATCGCTGCAGCAGCTCAGGCCGGTGCAGATATGTTTGTAGCAGGCTCTGCTATTTTTAATCAGCCAGACTACAAAGTAGTTATTGATCAAATGCGTAAGCAACTTGAGAGTGTAAAATAATGCAGTACGATGCGGCATTTTTTGATTTGGATGGCACACTAGTCGATAGTGTATATGACCTATATATCTCAATTAACTTAACATTAAGCGACTTGGCATTTCCTATTGTAAGCCAACGTCTGGTCGAAAGCTGGGTAGGAAATGGTATAGATATGTTGGTAAAGCGGGCACTGAGTGGTGATATGCAGGTTAGTGAGCATTTAGATGAATCACTAACTAATAAAGCCATTGCACAGTTTCATAAGCATTATGAACAACAGGTAGGCCAATACAGCGTGTTATACCAACATGTTGAAACAGGGCTTGCAGCTTTACGTGGTATGCAAAAAGCATTGATAACTAATAAGTCTCGAATTTTTACTGAAAAACTTCTTGATAAGTTAGCACTTACCAATCATTTTGAGCTTATTATTTGTGGCGATGATATGGCAAAAAAACCGTCACCTGAACCATTATTGTTCGCGTGTAAAAAGCTAAATATTGAGGCCTCTAAAGCAATAATGATTGGCGATTCTAAAAGCGATATACTTGCTGCTAAAGCGGCGTGTATTGATGTAATTGCAGTAGGCTATGGCTATAATCAAGGTGAAAACCTTGCTGATTATAATCCACAGTACCTATGCGATAACTTCTTAGATATAATACCTGTCCTAACACAGCGTTAAATATTAATAATTAAGTAAATAAAGGAAAATCATGAGTAAACCAGTAGTTTTAAGCGGCATTCAGCCAACCGGTGGTATGACAATAGGCAACTATGTTGGCGCTATTAACCAGTGGCTAAAGTTACAGGAAGATCACGAAAGTTTCTTTATGTTGGTTGACTTGCATGCTATCACCGTTCGCCAAGAACCTGAGTTATTACGCTCTCGTGTACTAGATGGTGTTGCGTTGTATGCTGCATGTGGTATCGACCCTGAAAAGTCAGCGTTATTTGTTCAGTCTCAAGTGCCAGAACATGCACAGTTAGCGTGGGTGCTTAATTGTTATGCGCAAATGGGTGAACTTAACCGCATGACCCAGTTTAAAGATAAGTCGTCAAAGCATGCTAACAATGTAAACGTGGGCTTATTTTCGTACCCAGTATTACAAGCAGCTGATATCTTACTTTATCAAGCCGATCAGGTACCGGTAGGCGAAGATCAAAAACAACACTTAGAGCTAACGCGTGACATAGCGACGCGCTTTAATAATTTATACGGTGACGTTTTTAAGCTGCCTGAGCCTTACATTCCTGAGTTTGGGGCGCGTGTAATGAGCCTACAGGATCCACTCAAAAAAATGTCTAAGTCTGATGAAAATCCAAATGGCTACATTATGTTGTTAGATGAGCCTAAAAAGATTGAGAAAAAGCTTAAAAAAGCAGTGACCGATTCAGACGAGCAAGCACGTATTTACTTTGACCGAACTGAAAAGCCAGGCGTATCAAACTTACTTACTTTATTAAGCGTTGCGACTAAGCGCTCAATAGAAGACCTAGTGCCAGAGTTTGAAGGTAAAATGTATGGTCACCTTAAAAAAGATACAGCCGATGCCGTAGTGAGTATGATTGAACCAATTCAAGCACGCTTTAAAGAAATTCGTGAAGATCAAAATTTACTTGATAACATAATGAAATCGGGTGCTGAAAAAGCAAGCGTACGTGCAGAGAAAACGCTAAAGTCGGTATACGATGCATTAGGGTTTATTCCACGCGGATAGGTTTATCGAAATAAAAATGCCGCTTATTAGCGGCATTTTTTATATTGCACATATCAACATGATAGACCCAAATAAAAACAGCAGGGATACTGCTAATTTGTCTGTTTTATCCATTATTCGGCTCCTTTTGCAGTAATTTCTTGTGCGTTATTAATGCTCACTAAAGAAACGCTGTAGCCTTTATTTTCAAGTAATGTAAGCAAGCTATCTTCGCCTACAAGGTGTCCAGCTCCAACAAGTACAAACTCATTACTATCGTTATTAAACATTGCCTCTACTTTTGGTAACCAATTATTATTTCTATCTTTGAATAGCTGCTTGTAGCTGTTTGGGTCATTTTTCTGCATTTTTTCAACCGCTACCTTATTTAGTGTGTCGGTATCACCTTCTCGCCATGCAGTTAATAATCCTTTAAACATATCATTATAGTTATTAAGATCGGCTAGATTACGTTTAATAAAGTCATTTTCGTTACCTTGACCCATTGTTTTAAATAACGCTAACTGAAACTCCATTGTTTCTAAGTAGTTTTTTGTTTTGTTGTCTTTAGTCGCTTTTTTCTCATAGTAAGCATCAACACCTTCTCCCATTAAGTTTTGTTTTTGCAGTTCCATCGACATTAAAACGATACTCACCATGGCTGGGCGAAAGCCATCTAGCTTAGCAAGGTTAGCGCCAAACTCGCTAAGCTTATTTTCGAGTGAAGCCTTAACCTCAGGCTCTAACTTTTCGCTTAACGTTTCATTATTTGTATATGAAAGCGCGCCAAGCATTTGCATTTGAGCATTAGTATCAGCTGGGTCTGGTACTGGCGCTTCAAAAACAATTGTATCGGCTTGTTCATAAGCATGATTAAACTCAACAGGTAATGGCATTTCAGCTTTAGGCAAAATATGTACAGTACCGCCAATAAATAACGAGTCATTCCCTTTGCTTACTTGCCATACTGAACTTTGTGCATGTGCTGTATTTGCTACCAAGCTACAACCAAGTAAAATGCTGGCAGACACTAATTTTTTTGTAAAATTTTCCATGATGATTCCTTAATGTAATTTCTAAATTTATTGTTTTTAGTTAGATAAAATATTGCTGAAATAAGCAGTGATTGACGATGTGACCTTTGAAAGGTTTTTATCTATTTGTGAGTTTATTTTGTCCATTGAAGAGTCAAGCTCCGCTGATATTTTTTCATCTATTGAAGAGAGGAGCGTTTGTGTATCACTATTACTTTTTAAAGACTCTGTAGCGTCTATTTTGGTTGTTTTTTGCTGCTTTACATTTTTTGAGCTAGTTATCATTGGGTTTTCACCAATCATGCATTGCTCAAAACTCCTTTGAGTGTTTTGTTGATTAGTGTTAGCTGCAATAGCTAAAGTAGTATTAAAAGCAGTGGCTAATAGTAAAGTAGATAGACCTTTTTTCATTGTGCTGTTCATAATTAAACCTTTTATATTTTTAATCGCAGCTAATTTAGAATCGCAAATGATTTTTTAGTAAGCTGCTTGTTGATGACGGTTTAAAGAATATCGCTGAATTTACTAAGAGTCGCTTATCTAGTTGTGAGCAATTAATAGATAAGCTTTTATTGTTAATTAATCCTTTTAATTTAATTGGTTAGGGTTAAACCTTATATTGTTAATATAAGGTTTTAAATGCTTTTTATACAAAATAATGTATACATGTGATACGGTTTATAAAAATAAAAACATGTAAAGACTATGAATTATCAAATCGGACCTTGGCAATTTATTAGTAATCGCTGCGTGATTACTTCAAATAACTTAGAAAGGGAATTAGATCCACTCTTAGTAAGGTTATTACTGCACTTCGTAAGTAAGCCTCAACAAATAGTTTCTCGCCAAGCGCTTATTGAAAGTGTATGGCAACAAACTTTCGTAGACGATAATGCGATTAACCGAGCTATCTCAGAGCTAAGAAAACAGCTTGCCCATCCAATTGAAAAAGCACCTCTTTTAAAAACGCACTACCGAAAAGGCTATAGCCTAACGGTAGTACCTGAACAGTTAACACGAGAAAGCGTTACTGAAAAGCCTGTAAACTCAATATCTGACTCGGCTACTGACACTACAAATAGTGATGATTTTACTGCTGCGACTATTTCAAAACCTGTTCCAGAAAAGAACATCAAAACGCTTTTGGCTTATACGTTATTAGTCATCACCTGTATTTTCTCTATTGTGTGGTTGGTACTGTTTTATACAAGTGAAGGCGCTGGTGATGTAGTTAAACAAGTTACGGTAAATAAGGTTGCGAGTACGTGGAATATAGGTAGTGAGGTTCACCCTGAGCTATCTTCAGATAAACACTATTTAGCTTATACCAATGTTGAACCTGAACAGGATTTTAATCGTGCATTTGTTAAGCGACTTTCTGATCAGCGAGAAGTAGAAATTACATACCCTGGTTTTCAGGTATCTATTTTATCGTGGCAGCTAAACCAACATGCTGTGCTATTACAAGCGACAAACTTAAAACAGCAGCAATGCGAAATGGTATTAGTTGATTTAAGCCAGTTTCCTATTATTGGAGACGCTAAACTTATAAAAAAATGCGACCTCAGATACACAGGTTATGCGCAATTAGATCAAAATGGGGAGTATATTTATTATACCGAGTACAAAAATGAGCAAGATGGCTCAGGGTTATATAAATTCGATTTAGAATTACAAAAAGAGTCGATTGTTATTCCTCCGCCAGGTGTAATGTATGGCGTAATAATGCCGCGTTTATCTCATTCGGGTAATAAAATAGCGTACATACTAAGCCAAAAAGGCCAGCCATTTTCTGTATTTAGTTACGACTTTAACACACGTGAGACTAAGCGATTATTTAAGGCAAAGAGAAGAACCATCAGTTTCGCGTTCGATTGGCTTTCAAATGATAAAGGCGTCATTGTGTTTGAAGACTCTGACCTTTCAAGTATTACGTTTAATGAAAATAATATAATTAAACATACTCTAAATGTTACTCCCGCAATTTCACCTTATTATATTGCAGTTCAGTCTGCTAATAGTCTGTTTTATTCAGCAAATAAAACACAAGCATTTTCATTAATTAAAGCAACAGATACCTTTGGCGACAATCCAGCTTATGAACCTTTGTATAAAAGTGATAATGACGACTACAGTATTGTTGAAGTAATAAATAAAGCAGGGCCAGCGCATGTTTTTGTATCAGAGCGCTCTGGTAGCAGCCAATTATGGATTGCTCAAAATGGGCTAACTAAGCAACTTAGTTTTTTTAATTACGACGATGACTCCTCTACCTATAAATTAAGAGGGTTAAAAGTATCTCCTAATAAGAGGCGTATATTATTAATAAAAAATAAGCGCTTTTCACTTTATGACCTAAGTACGCAAAAATTCTACCCGTTAGAGATGTTAAGTGGGCGTAAAATAGAGAGTTACATTTGGTCAAAAAATAACGAAAGTATTATTTATATTGAGCAGCTTGATTCAAAAAATAGAGTCGTTGAGTTGAACTTGCTAACCCGTGATACTCACGTAATTGAAGACATTAAAGCCAATAAGCTTATTTCAGATAGTGAAGGGAACGCTTACGCAATAACATTTGATCAGTTAATTCGTCTCTCAGATAAGCAAAGCTGGCCATTACCTAAAAATGCCAGAAAGGCGAATGTATATGGAGTAAGCAAAGACTATTTTTATTACTCAGATTCTATTTCAAGAATTGCTAGGCTCAATTTAAAAGAGGGTACCGTGCAAGATACACACGTGGACTTTCGGCCTATCACTTTTGAGGTGAGTTCAGATAACGAAATTTTATTTACGGGTGCTAAATACAAAGATATGCAAATTATACAAATTAGTTGGGATGAATAAAAAGTTTATCGAGGACTAACAGTTGGGAGCCAAATATAAAAAACACCAAGTAGTTAAATTACTTGGTGTTTTTTTAATGGTATTAAAGCAATGGCTTTAGGTAATGACCTGTGTGCGAGCGCTCACATTCGGCTACTTCTTCAGGCGTACCTGCAATAAGTATTTCACCGCCGCCAGCGCCCCCTTCAGGGCCTAAATCAACCACCCAGTCTGCAGTTTTAACCACATCTAAGTTATGCTCAATAACCACAATGGTGTTACCGTGATCGCGCAGGCGATGTAATACAACAAGCAGTTGTTCAATGTCGGCAAAATGTAGGCCAGTTGTGGGCTCATCAAGTATGTACAGTGTTTTACCTGTATCGCGTTTAGAAAGCTCACGGGCAAGTTTTACACGCTGAGCTTCACCGCCAGAGAGTGTAGTAGCTGCTTGTCCTAAGCGAACATACGATAAACCAACGTCCATTAGCGTTTTAAGCTTACGGGCTATTGCAGGTATTTTATCAAAGTAGTCGTGCGCGTCTTCAACGGTCATTTCGAGTACTTGGTGAATGTTTTTACCCTTGTATTGTACTTCTAGAGTTTCGCGGTTGTAGCGTGCCCCTTTACATACATCACAGGGGACATATACATCAGGTAAAAAGTGCATTTCTACCTTGATTACGCCATCACCTTGGCAGGCTTCACAGCGTCCACCTTTAACGTTAAAACTAAAGCGACCCACTTTATATCCACGAGAGCGTGACTCTTGTGTACCCGCAAATAACTCACGAATACCCGTAAAAATACCGGTATAGGTAGCAGGGTTTGAGCGTGGTGTACGGCCAATAGGGCTTTGGTCAATATCAATTACTTTATCAAAATGATCAAGACCACTAATTGATTTATACGGTGCAGCTTCTGCTGTGGTTGCACCGTTTAATTCAGTATGCGCTAGTTTGAATAGCGTATCGTTTATAAGTGTTGATTTACCAGAGCCCGACACCCCTGTTATACAGGTCATTAACCCAAATGGAATTTTTAAATCGACATTTTTAAGGTTGTTACCTGTTGCGCCAAATAGCTCAAGCCATTTATCGCCGGTTGGGTTACGCTTTTTTGGTACTTCTATTTTTCGTACGCCTGATAAAAACTGGCCAGTTACTGAGTCTTTGGTTGCTAAAATATCGTCGCGTGTACCTTGTGCGATAATATGTCCGCCGTGAACACCCGCACCAGGGCCAATATCAATAATATGATCGGCGGCGCGAATGGCATCTTCATCATGCTCAACAACAATAACGGTGTTACCAAGGTCGCGTAAATGCACCAATGTTTGTAATAGACGGTCGTTATCTCGCTGGTGTAAACCAATTGATGGCTCATCCAGTACGTACATCACACCTACAAGGCCCGCACCAATTTGGCTGGCTAAACGAATACGCTGCGCTTCACCACCAGAGAGGGTATCGGCACTGCGCTCAAGCGATAAGTAATTAAGGCCAACATTGATTAAAAATGATAAACGGTCGCGAATTTCTTTAAGAATTTTTTCTGCTATTTGTGCTCTTTGGCCACTTAACGATAAGCTCTCGAAAAAATCCATCGCTTCGCCAATACTCATGGTAGTAATAGCAGGTAAGTTAGTTTGGCCAATAAATACGTGGCGTGCTTCTTGGCGTAAACGTGAACCCTTACAGCTAGGGCAGGCTTGGCTGGTTTGATATTTAGCGAGCTCTTCACGTACTGAGTTTGACTCAGTTTCGCGATAGCGACGGTTCATGTTGTTTAACACGCCTTCAAACTTGTGGTTGCGTGTTATTAAATCGCCTCTGTCGTTACGGTAGTTGAAGGCTATTTTTGTACTGCCTGAACCTTCTAAAATAATTTTTTGAGAATCTTTAGCCAGCTTTTCAAAAGGTACGTCTAAATCAAATTTATAATGTTCTGCTACTGCTTGTAGCATTTGGAAGTAGTAAAAGCTGCGTTTATCCCACCCTTTAATAGCACCTCCGGCTAAGCTTAACTCTGGGTTATGCACTACGCGGTTAGGATCAAAGTACTGGCGTACGCCTAAACCATCACAACTTTGACACGCACCGGCAGGGTTATTAAACGAAAATAAACGCGGTTCTAATTCGGTCATTGCATAGCCACAGGTAGGGCAGGCAAAGTTGGCTGAAAACAGCATTTCTTCAATACTGCTGTCGTCCATGTAAGCTACATTTGCTACGCCGCCCGACATTTCAAGTGCTGTTTCAAACGACTCAGCTAAACGCTGCTGTTGACCGTCTTTTACCTTAAAGCGGTCAACAACCACTTCAATAGTATGTTTTTTATGAAGTTCAAGCGTTGGCGGATCTGATAAGTCGCACACTTCGCCATCTATTCGGGCACGGATATAACCTTGGCTTGCAAGCTGCTCAAGTAATTTAACGTGCTCACCTTTACGGTCTTTAACCACTGGTGCTAAAAGCATCAGTTTAGTGCCCTCTGGCAGCGCTAAAACGGTATCAACCATTTGGCTAATTGTTTGTGCGGCTAAAGGTAAATCATGTGTAGGACAACGAGGTTCGCCCACACGAGCAAACATTAAACGTAAGTAATCGTATATTTCGGTAATTGTACCTACGGTAGAGCGCGGATTATGCGAAGTTGATTTTTGTTCTATTGAAATTGCAGGAGACAGTCCCTCAATATGATCAACATCGGGTTTTTCCATCAAGGATAAAAACTGTCTTGCATAAGCAGAAAGTGATTCAACATACCGGCGTTGCCCTTCAGCGTATAACGTATCAAATGCAAGTGATGACTTTCCCGAACCAGATAGGCCTGTGATAACAATTAATTTATCACGTGGGATGGTTAGGCTGATGTCTTTTAAATTGTGCGTACGGGCGCCTCGGACTTCAATGTTTTCCATGCTATCTCGTTAATTACCAAAATTATTTACTGAGTATCTCATAATACGCTGCAATATTAATCCTTGATCATGAAAAATCCTTAGCTTTAAGCGATTAATTATTGCCAAGCTTGTGGTAGAATCCTTGCCTAATTTTTTCACATCGTAAGATTTTGCTGATAATGACTGCATCTTCACTTAATTCACGAGAAAAGCGCGCCGCTGTATCGCTAGCGAGTGTGTTTGCATTTAGAATGCTCGGCTTATTTATGCTGATGCCGGTATTAGCGATTTATGGCCAGTCGCTTGACGGTTTTTCACCTATTTGGATTGGCTTTGCTATTGGTGCGTATGGCCTAACGCAGGCTGTGTTGCAAATACCTATGGGCCGTTTGTCAGACAAAATAGGCCGTAAAAAAGTTATTATTGGTGGCTTAGTTGTGTTTGCTATTGGCTCAGTCATAGCCGCATTAGCTGAATCTATCCAAATGGTAACTGTAGGGCGTGCATTACAAGGCATGGGCGCTATTGCTAGTGCTTTGCTTGCATTTGCCAGCGACTTAAGCCGAGACGAACAGCGACCCAAAGTAATGGCGGTTATAGGTATGAGCATAGGCATGAGCTTTGCTTTTGCTATGTTATTAGGGCCTATTGTTGCCGCGTCGTGGGGTGTTGCTGGCGTTTTTTGGCTAACAGCAATACTTGCGGTATGTGGTATTTTTATTATTACGTTTTTAGTGCCCAAAGCGGTTAATAAAGCCCCCAAAGGCGACACGCTTGCAAGCTTTAGCGATATTAAAAAACTGATTAAACACCCGCAGTTAGCACGCTTAAATGCCGGTGTATTACTGTTGCATTTAACATTAACAACCATTTTTGTTGTGTTACCCAGCCAGCTAATAAAAGAAGGCCTAGCGGCAGAACAACATTGGTATTTGTATATTCCAGTCTTGCTTTTAGCATTTCTATTAATGGTGCCCATTATGATTGTGGCCATAAAAAAAGAAAAAGAAAAGCAAGCATTTATAAGTTCTGTAGCGCTGTTAACAGTCAGCATGCTTGCCATGTCAGTATGGATTAATAGTGTGGTAGGAATTGCAATATGTATGTTGCTTTATTTTGTTGCGTTTAACTTTTTAGAAGCAACAATGCCCGCGCTTGTCTCGCGCTTAGCGCCTGCTAGCCAAAAAGGGTCAGCCATGGGCGGGTACTCGTCTAGCCAGTTTTTAGGGGCTTTTTTAGGTGGTATTTTAGGTGGTTACGTAGCACAAACAATAAGTACGCAAGCTGTGTTTGCGGCAGCGGCACTTGTTGGGTTAATATGGCTTGTTGTTGCGTGGAAAATGGAAGTACCACCCAAAAGTAAAGTTATTAGTTTAATGACCAAATTAAGTACTGAGGAGCATGCCCAAACACTGGCTTCTCAGTTAGTTGCTTTACCCGGTGTAATAGAAGCAACAGTAGTACGCGACGAAAGCCGTAGCTACTTAAAGATTAATGATAAAGAATTTGACCTAGACCAAGCGCGAAAAGTCGCTGGTTTAATCTAACGTTTATAGGAGATGGTTTCATGGCACGCGGTGTGAACAAAGTAATTTTGGTTGGTAATTTAGGGCAAGATCCTGAAGTTCGTTACATGCCTAACGGTAACGGTGTAGCAAATATTACCTTAGCAACTTCAGACAGCTATAAAGATAAAAACACTGGCCAAATGGTTGATAAAACTGAATGGCACCGTGTTGTATTTTTTGGAAAACTGGCTGAAATTGTAGGCGAATATTGTCGTAAAGGTTCACAAATATACGTAGAAGGTAAACTTCAAACACGTAAATGGACTGATCAACAAGGCCAAGAAAAATACACCACAGAAATCGTTGTTGATGGCTTTACAGGTCAAATGCAAATGCTAGGTGCTCGCGGTGGAGACCAACAAAGTGGTGGCGGTTACCAAGGCAATCAAGGTGGCCAGCAAAACAGTGGTTATCAAGGTAATCAAGGTAGCCAACAAGGCGGTTATTCACAAAATAATCAAAACCAGCAAGGTAGTTATGCACCACAGCAGCAAGCTGCACCTGCTGCACAGCCTCAATCGGCGCCTGCACCACAGCAAAATAACCAGTATCAGCCACAAGGCGGTGGTTTTGCTCCACAGCAAAATAGTGCACCACAGCAGCAAGGTGGTTTTGCACCTAAGCCTCAAAATGCACCACAAGGCGGCGCATCAAATCCAATGGAACCAACAATAGATTTTGACGACGACATTCCGTTCTAATTCAAGACAAAATTTAGAATGTTGAAAAACAACTAAGAAAGCCGCTATTAAGCGGCTTTTTTATGTCTTTCACTCCATCAATGTTAGCCAATTTTCTCGTGTTGCTAATAATGGTAATTAGCTTAAGTACTGTTTTACATTTAAAGTTAATTGACTACCTTGTGCTTATGGCTTTTTTGAACAACACTTTAGTGACTAATATTACGTGTGGGTGAGTTATGTCTAAGGGGCAGTATTGGTTATTAAGATATTTTAAGCCGATTTGTTTGGTCATGCTTGCTGTATCGCTTATTGGCTTTAACCTCATTTTAAGCAATGCGTTACATTTAAAAGTACATAGCGCTGGCCAGCAGCTCACAAAGCAAGTTTATGAGTTACAATTAAATGCCCCTTTGAATCAAAAAACACTGTCTGTTTTAGCGCAAAGTAATGGCTTTATGCTTGCACCTGAGTCGTCTTCCCTCCACTTTAAAAACATTATAAAGCCGCAGCTTGAGGTGTTTTCATATAAAACATTGAACTTAGGCCTTTACCATTCACCTGTGTGGATAATGGAAAGCTACTTATTTATTTTACTTAACCTGGTGATAGTGGGTGCCGCTATTTCATTATACCGTTGGGGAAGCGCTGCTAACTTGAGACAGTTAAAACACCGAAGTCGTCATCACAAGACGACAAAATTGACTAGTAGTATTTCCAATTTAAATGTGGTTAAAAATGTTGAAAGTGAGGAGTTAGCCTCACTATATGCTGCCGCTGAACAGTATCATAGTTTGTTTGTTTTGGTCAGTTGGGAGTGTAAGTTTGACAAAAATACCGACTTAGAAACTAGTTTTAAAGTTTTTATTCTAAAAGGTATTCCAGAGATAAAAAAAGTAGCTGTGAAACTTATTAATCCAGACAAGCTAACCATTATGCTTTACAACGTACCTATTGCAGAGCTTGATCGGTACACGGAGCGTTTGCATAAAATAATTTTTAATGTGTGCCAAAGCCATCAAAAAAATACGACTCGTAAGCATGTTAAATTGGGTGCGTGTAATTTTCGTCTAGGAGCTGATCAATCAAAGGTTTTGCAAATAGCGCAGTCGGCCCTAACGCTTTCAAAAAATAGTATGTTATTACACCGTCACCGGTTGGCGCTGAGCAAAAGCCAAGAAGTGTTATTTTGTAATGAGCAGGTTATAAACAATATTAAGAAAAATAAATTTATGCTGTCTTTTCAGCCTGTTTTCGATCTGATTAGTGGTGATATTATCCAGCATGAGGCGTTAATTAGAGTAAGACACGACATGCATGGATTACTAGCTGCTCAGTATTTTATTAACCAAGTTGAGAGTAAAGATGACGCGTTAATTCTAGATAAGGCGGTATTGTCGCAAATACTAACACTTGTAATGGCAGAGAAGTCGCCTTTGAGCGTAAGTATTAATATGCATCCTAAAAACTGGCTTAACGATAAGTTTTGGAGCTGGTTAACCATGCAAATGGATAAGCTTAATCTAAGCTGTCAATTACAGTTTGAAATGAGTGAGTCTTTCTTTTGCAACAACAAAAATGCGTTAGCAAATACGTTAAATATAATAAAAAAACACAGATCTAATATTATTATTGATAATGTAAAAACGAGTGAAAACATTCCTTTGCTTATTCACTGTGAAGAGGTAATAGGCCTAAAGTTAAGCTATGAACTCGTTCACTTAGTCAATGAAAAATCGCATAATCAAAAATGTATTAAAGAGATTGTTGATGCAGGTAAAATGCTAAACCTTCCTGTTTATGCCGTAGGCGTTGAGACTCAAAAAGAGCTCATTATGTTAACTAAATTGGGCGTTGCTGGCGCACAAGGTTTTTATTTTTCGGAGCCTTTACAAGAGCTAACTCAGGCTGTTTTTCATTAAAATATTTAAGCTTTGTAAATTAACGCCTTATGCAATGGGGCTTAACCGAAAAGAAGTATGCCTAAATTAGTTTTCTGTATTTAAGACCCTTTAGCCCCTGCAAGCCACCGGTATGAATCGCAATTATTTTACTGCCAGAAGGGAAATAATCTTGCTCTATTAGGTTCCATATTGCGTACATCATTTTACCACTATAAATAGGCTCTAATGGTAAATTGTGTGTAATATCCATATATTGGCAAAACGCCCATAACTCAGGGGTAAATTTACCGTAACCACCTTCATGAAAGTCGCAAAGTAATTGCCAGTTAGTTTGTGACTTTGCTTTGCAGCTTAGCTCCCGGACTTCATCTATTAAATATTGCGCTTGCTTTAAAACTGCAATTCCTATTATTTGTGTTGCTGTATTACTCCCCTCAATTAACCCTGCTAATGTCCCTCCGCTTCCTGTGGGGCAAATTAGGTAATCGTGTTCTGGTAAACTTTGTGCAAGCTCTGCACAACCGGGTACTGCATAGGTATTTGTCCCGCCTTCGGCAAGAATATACGCATCTGGAAACTTCTCTTGAAGCTCAGCAAGGTATTGTAAATCGTTTCGTAACTTATATTCAATGCGATTAACAACATGAAGCTGCATGCCACACTGCTGTGCAAATTGAATTGTTGGGTTGCTTAGATCTAAGTTAGGCCCGCGAATAATCCCATGTGTTTTTAAACCAAAGATTTTTCCAGCTGCGGCGCATGCATGTATGTGGTTTGAAAACGCCCCACCAAAAGTAAGTAGCTCAGTTTTATTCTGCGACTGCATTTTTAATAAATTATATTTTAGTTTGCGCCACTTATTCCCATTTATTAGAGGGTGAAGCAAATCATCTCGTTTTACTAGTAACTCAATGCCTTTACTTTTTAACCACGGATCATCAATTGTTTGCGTAATAGTGGTTTCATTTATTTTGAAAGATGCAGGCATTTTTTCTCAATTAAAAGGATTAATAAAATACATGACCAATTTTATAGCTTATAAACAAAAGGGGCTATGCAAAATTACGACGGATTGTTGTGTGTAACAGTGCGTTGATTAAATTTTGAGTAGCTAGATTGGTAAACATGTTTTAAAGTTAACCAATTGTAAAGGGAGTTTAGTTATGAAGAAGCAATTTCAAGAAACAATACTTATAAAAAAACAGGTTGGCTTTTCGTTACTGCAGCTAATCATTGTTATTGTCACTTTTGGTGCGTTAGCTGTTTATTTTGCCCCGCGCTTTTTAAACCTTCAAGGTGAGGCACACGCATCCATTCTTGAAACACTGCAAGTATCAATTCAAGCTGAAATAAGCGTTGTGCATGGAAAAGCCATTATAAAAAGTGTGCATAATAAAGCTAATGCTAGTATCGAGCTTGATTCAGAAAACATGGTTGATATTGTTTACGGCTACCCTGCTGCAACCGAGGCCGCTTTTAAAGCATTTTTAGATACTAAGTTTGCGAGTGATAATACTGGGGAATTTAATATTACTAGCAACCCACAAGTTGCAAAAGCTATTATTTATCCCAACAGTTATTCTGCAGTGGATAATTGCCGTATTGAATATGTTGAAGCCAAAAAAAACACTAAACAAAATATAATTACTGCGCCCGCTTTAAGCGTATTTACGTCTGAGTGTTAGTACAAAAAATAAGTGTTTATAAGTTTGCTAGTTTATTTGATAACGTTATTTTTAATGGTTAACGGTTAAATAACGCAAATACGCTAGCTTTAATACAAAGTGACACTTAACGGTGATCAATAACCTAAAATAAAATAGTTTCACTGTTAAGTGTAAGCTTATGAATTTAATGAGAATCTAAGCATTGTTTCACAATTTATCGGGTTTAGAGTAAATGATCAGGTTATTTACTAGCGTGAAACGGGCGAATAGTTGTAAACTAAGATAATAATTGAACAAAGCTTGTGTTTTGCGCTGCAAGTACATAGCATAAGACTTTAATTATAAAAAAATAATAACGACCAAATAATTGCCGCTTTTTGGGACTGGAATATATGCGAATTACTCCTTTATCTCTGTTAATTACAGCTAGTTTGTTAGCAAGTAGTGCATTTGCACAAGACACAGCTACCGTAACTGGAATTGAGTCAGAGATTAGTGTTAAACAGACAGAATACGATAACTCGACAAGAATACTTGATAAACATTTAAAAGAAGAAAGTCAGTTGCAAAATCAATTAGAGCTACTTCGTTCTCGTTCAACTGAGCTAGATAAAGAAAAAAACCAAGCGCTCGACGCGATGAACGAAATGTATCGCCGTTTAATTGATGATCCATCAATAAATATTACAAGTGCTCAATCTCGCTATCAACAGGCGGTAGTTGATCACAAGCAAAATAAAGATGATATCTCTATGCAGTTGGCGGCAATTGCATCTCACCGAAAAGATATTGAGCAAATACGAGTTGCTAAGCACACTTTACTAAATACCTTAGAAAGTTTAAAAGAGCAGTTAACAACAGCTCGTGTTGAGCGCTTGCGTAACGAGTTTACGCGTGAAGGTACGCTTGAGGTTAACCATACAATAAATTGTAAGCGCACCGAAACACTTGCAGCCTGTGAGCAACGTGGTCAGCAAATGGGTTTACAAAAAGCAACCAAACGCTTTGTAGATCAAATTTTTGCAAACTTAACCGAAGAGCGCATAGTTGAACCAAAACGCAATTTAGCAGGGGCGCAAGTACAAATTTTAAGTAGCCATGTGGTTAATAGTGCGTTTAGCGGCCAAGGTAATTACAACGTTAACTTAAGCGTTTCAATGCGCGGCGAAGTCAATAGCAGCCGTTTATGTAACCTATTAAGTATAGATAACCGTTATTGTTCAGAATACGGTTCACCGCTAAATACAGCTTACCAGCCAACTTATGGCACTACCTATTCAGATAGTCAGTTAACATTCAGCAATAGCGCGGATAATAACAATACAGTTTCGGTATCGCGTTTAAACAACAAGCCTGTACGCGATTATTCTGTTAAGCAGCCAGTTCAGTCTAAGTCTGATTACACGGTTGTTGAACAAAAAAAAGATCAGTCGGTAGAGTTAACACTTCGCTCTAATGTATACGATGATGAAGTATTCATTAACGGTGTAAGCTTTGGTTCTACTCGTTTAATTACGCGTTTACCAAAAGGTGTGCATGAAATTGAAATTCGTAAATTAGGTTACAAGCCTTACCAAGCACGTGTAAACCTAAATAAAGCGCAAACAATTAATGCTAACTTAGTAAAAAAGCCTAAGTCGATTGCTGCACCGACCTATACTCGCGAGCAACCAGAAACACAAACACGCAGAGTAAGCGAAAATGTTAACGTTTTAAACGCAAATGTAGAAACACCTGTTGTGGTTATTCCTGCTGGCAAATTTAAAATGGGTGATATCAATGGTAACGGATTAGCTAATGAGCGCCCCGTTATTGAAAAAGCCATTGCTAACTCTTTTGCTATGCAAAGCAAGGAAGTGACTGTAGGCGACTATGAAAAATTTGTTGCTAATACGGCGTATAAAACAGAAGCAGAAATAAATAAAGGCTGCGCATATTATTTAAATGGCGAGCCAGTATGGGAAGCGGCTTTAAACTGGCGCAATCCTGGCTTTGAACAGGGCAGTGACTTTCCGGCTGTATGTTTAACTTATAACGATGCAAAAGCATATGCTGACTGGTTATCTGGCCAGACAGGGCAGCAGTTTCGTTTACCTAGCGAAGTTGAGTGGGAATATGCAGCTCGTGCAGGTACAGAAACTGAGTACCCTTGGGGTAACGAAATTGGTAAAAACTTAGCTAACTGTGGTTGGTGTGGTAGTGAATGGTCAAACAAGCGCGCAGCACCGGTTGGGTCTTTTTCTCCAAATGCGTTTGGACTTTACGATACGGTAGGTAACGTATGGGAATGGACCGGTAAAAAATCAGGTGAATCGGATGTGGCAGTAAGAGGCGGGGCATGGAACTTTGCACCAAGCCTTGCACGCGTATCAACACGATTAATTTTAGCGCCTGATTTTAGATCAAACTACATTGGTTTTCGCTTAGTTCGCGAGAGATAAATTTATAAGGAAGCATTGCTTCCTTTTTTAACAAATTCACAAAGGCGCTGCACTTTATATTGCTCATCAAAATGAGCATGTTAAAGTGAGGCAGCTAATATAAGAACGTATTTCAAAGGTCATCCAGCCTCATGTTTAAAAAACTCCGTGGTATTTTTTCTAACGATCTGTCGATCGACTTGGGTACAGCCAATACCCTAATTTATGTAAAAGAAGAAGGTATTGTTCTAAACGAGCCTTCAGTTGTTGCTATCCGTCAAGAGCGTGCTGGTGGCCCTAAAAGTGTTGCATCGGTAGGTACCGAAGCAAAACAGATGCTAGGTCGTACGCCGGGTAATATTAAAGCAATCCGCCCAATGAAAGACGGTGTAATTGCTGACTTTTATGTAACAGAAAAAATGTTACAACACTTCATAAAGCAAGTGCATAACAATAACTTTATGCGCCCAAGTCCGCGCGTACTAATTTGTGTACCATGTGGTGCAACGCAAGTAGAAAAACGCGCAATTCGTGAATCTGCAATGGGCGCTGGCGCTCGAGAAGTTTACCTAATTGAAGAACCAATGGCTGCGGCAATTGGTGCGGGTTTACCGGTATCAGAAGCAACAGGCTCTATGGTTGTTGATATTGGTGGTGGTACAACTGAAGTTGCTATTATTTCACTAAATGGTGTGGTTTACTCATCATCAGTACGTATTGGTGGCGATAAATTTGACGAAGCTATTATTAACTATGTACGCCGTAACTTTGGTAGTTTAATTGGTGAAGCAACCGCTGAAAACATTAAGCACCAAATTGGTTCTGCGTTTAAAACGGATGAGCCAATTGAAATCGAAGTACGTGGCCGTAACCTAGCTGAAGGTGTTCCACGTTCATTTACGCTTAACTCACATGAAATCTTAGAAGCGCTTCAAGAGCCTCTAATGGGTATTGTAAGTGCAGTAATGGTTGCCCTTGAGCAATCACCACCAGAGCTTGCATCAGATATTTCTGCGCACGGTATGGTACTGACTGGCGGTGGTGCACTATTAAAAGATTTAGATCGCTTATTAATGGAAGAAACAGGCATTCCTGTTGTTGTTGCTGACGACCCACTAACGTGTGTAGCACGTGGCGGCGGTAAAGCATTAGAAATGATTGATGTTCACGGTGGTGACGTTTTTAGTTACGACTAATGAAATTAATGTTTGGGCGCACTGTCTCTTTGCAACTGCGACTTTTTGTCGCAGTGCTTTTGAGTATCGCACTCATAGCAGGAGATAGGTACACAGAAGGTGGAACCGTTGTGCGCACCAGTTTAAATACACTGGTTAGCCCGCTTATTTATGTTGCCAACTTACCTTATGAGTTATTTAGCATTGGTGCTAAAAGCTTACACACGCGAGATCAACTCCTTACTGAAAACGAAGCACTGAAAAAAAAGCAAATGCTACAAAGTGAGCAGCTGCAACAGTACCAATTTTTAGCCAGAGAAAACCAAAAGTTACGTGCATTACTTGGTTCGTCAGCAAAACAATCTAATCGTAAAATTATTGCACAAGTATTATCGGTTCACTCAAACCCATATAGCCATCAAGTCGTTATTAACCGTGGTACTACAGACGGTATAAGCGAAGGGCAAGCGGTAATAGACGAAATGGGGGTGGTAGGGCAGCTTACTAAAGTAGGTTCCACTACGTCTCGCGTATTATTGATGACCGATACAACTCACGCAACACCCGTGCGTATACTTAGAAACGACGTACGAACCGTAGTTGAAGGCATTGGTAAAATTAATGTGGTTAAGCTTTCGCATGTTCCACACAGTTTAGATGTGCGTATTGGTGATGTATTGGTGACTTCAGGGCTTGGGGGCACATTTCCTGAGGGGTATCCTGTCGCCATTGTGACAGAAATTAACCGAGATGAAGGTCGTCCATTTGCACAAGTATATGCAGAGCCTATTGCGTTGCTCGACCGTATTCGCTTACTTGTAATTCTATGGCGCAGCCAGCAGGAGCAAATAAACGATGATTAACCGTTATTCATTGTTAATTGCGCTGAGCATATTTTTTGCTTTAATTATGGCGCTAATGCCGCTGCCATTTTCGTTTGAACCATTTAGACCGGATTGGGTCTTATTAGTACTTATGTATTGGTCATTGGCCGTGCCACATCGGTTAAATATTGGTACTGCTTGGGTCGTAGGTTTACTCATTGATTTAGCGTCAGGCTCACCTTTAGGTGTTAACTCGCTGACATTTTCGGTATGCATATTTATTACCGCAAGTAACTTTCAAAAAATTCGTAACTTCTCGCTTTGGCAGCAAAGTTTGTTAATTGGTTTGTTTTTAACGCTTTATCATTTAATGCAGTTTTGGCTAAACCATTTTTTGCTTGGTGTTTACTTTAACCCACAATATTTATGGCCGGTATTTACTGGCATGGTAAGTTGGTTTTGGGTGTTTTTATTACTTCGTAAATACCGCAGACATTTTAGGATCAGATAATGAATACTGCCGTATATCTGGCATCAGCTTCTCCTCGTCGTAAAGAGCTATTGGCTCAACTTGGTATCGAATTTTCGCAATTTAGTGTTGATGCAGACGAGAGCCAACTCCCTAATGAACTTCCTCATGCCTATGTAGAGCGCTTAGCGAGGCTAAAAGCGTGCTCAGGTGTCAAGCTTGGTTACACAGACCGGCCAGTACTAGGTAGTGACACAGTCGTTGTTATTGATAATGAATCGTTATGTAAACCACGCGATGAAGCCGATTTTACGCATACACTTAAACGCTTGTCCGGAAACACTCACCAGGTACTAACCGCTATTGCTTTTGCGACTGAAGATAAAGTGCTTAGCCAAGTTATCAGTACCGATGTGACATTTAAAAAACTGAGCGATGAAGAGATTAAAGCCTACTGGCAAAGTGGTGAGCCGCAAGATAAAGCCGGTGGTTATGGTATTCAGGGGCTAGGTGGTCGCTTTGTTACACATATTGCGGGTAGCTATTTTAGTGTTGTCGGTTTACCTTTATATGAGACTGAACAATTATTACACGCATTTTTAAGAGGGTAGCATGAGTACAGAATTACTGATCAACGTAACACCGAGTGAAAGTCGTGTTGCCCTAATCGAAAACGGTGTGCTTCAAGAGATTCAGTTAGAACGAATTGGTAACCTAGGCATTGTTGGCAATATCTATCTAGGAAAAATAAGCCGCGTTTTACCTGGAATGCAGGCCGCTTTTGTTGATATTGGCTTAGAAAAAGCCGCATTTTTACATGCATCAGACATAGTAAACAGTGCCTCCATTGTTGAAGGTGTTGACGACGTACCAATAAAGAAAGTGCAAGATATACGAGAGTTGGTACGCCAAGGTCAATATATTATGGTGCAAGTGGTTAAAGATCCATTAGGCACGAAAGGCGCGAGACTCACTACCGACATCACTATTCCATCTCGCTACTTAGTATTTATGCCAGACGCAACGCATGTTGGTGTAAGCCAACGGATAGAAACTGAAGAAGAGCGATCTCGACTTAAAAAAATTGTTGCTGAATATGGCGATGAAAATGGCAGTTTTATAGTACGTACCGCGGCTGAAGGTGCAAGCGAAGCAGAGTTAAGGCACGATGCTGGTTTTTTAAGAAAATTATGGGAAAAAATAACCGCACGTCGTAAAAAAACCAGTAAAGCAACCATATTACATGAAGACCTAACGCTTGCCTTTAGAACACTGCGTGATTACGTAGGTGAAGACATGGAACGTATTCGTGTTGACTCAAAGCTTACCTACCAAGAGCTAAAAATTTTTACCGAAGAATTTGTCCCGCAACTTTCACAGGTACTAGAGTACTACCCGGGTGAGCGACCTATATTCGATTTATTCGATGTAGAAAACGAAGTGCAAAAAGCGTTGCATCGCAAAGTCACGTTAAAGTCAGGCGGGTACATCATTATTGATCAAACAGAAGCGATGACTACGGTTGACGTAAACACCGGTGCGTTTGTCGGCCATCGCAATCTAGAAGAGACTATTTTTAACACTAATGTCGAGGCAACGTCTGCCATTGCTCGCCAGTTAAGGCTTCGTAATTTAGGTGGAATAATTATTATCGACTTTATCGATATGGTCAGCGAAGAGCATAAAAGCCGTGTGTTACATTCGTTAGAGTCGGCGCTAGCTAAAGATCGCACTAAAACAAATATCAATGGTTTGTCGGCACTTGGGCTAGTTGAAATGACCCGAAAACGCACTCGCGAAAGCTTAGAGCATATTTTATGTGATGTATGCCCGGCATGTTCAGGGCGCGGCTCACAAAAAACAGTCGAAACGGTATGCTACGAAATATTACGTGAAATTGTTCGCGTAAACCGCGCCTACGCAGCCGATAAATTTATGGTTTATGCAGCCCCAGCAGTAAGTGAAGCCTTACTTAATGATGAATACCACAATCTTGCTGAGCTTGAACTATTTATAGGTAAGCAAGTACACATACAAACAGAAAGCTTATACAGCCAAGAACAGTTTGATGTGGTAATGATGTAATGAATGCAAAAGCGGTCTGTTTTTTTTGTTTTAGAAAGTTATGGCAAACCTGTGCCATAATTTTAGTATTACTGGCCGTTATTGTTTCAATATTAAAGTACACACTCCCTTACGCAAATGATTACAAAGGTGATATAGAAACCTACCTAGACGAAAAGTTTGCTATTAGTTTATCTATTGGCGCTATTTCAGCAAGCTGGCAGGGAAATGGCCCTGCTCTTGTGCTTGAAGATCTATCGTTTAAAGACAACGAAACTGCGCCAATTTCCCTCACTATTGCAAAAACTAGCTTAGAGCTTAATTTATGGGAAAGCATAAAAACCCTGCAATTAAAGTCTAACTACTTTGTTATAAATGGTTTTCATACCACGGTAAACGTGGCAGACCTGTTTGAGAGCGGTAATCAAGATGATGTTTCGTTTGAGCAAAAAGAGCTTATAGAAGGGCTGTTTTTAGGTAATACCGGTCATTTTGCAATAGAAAACTCCAGTATTAATTTTGTGTTAGACGATAACAAAGAGCGAAAACTCCTGCTTGAAAATATCATTTGGCAAAATGAAGAGTCTCAACATTTAGGTAGCGGAACATTAGCTTTACCTGGCATCACAGTGGGCACCTTTGACGCACGCATTGCTCTCAAAGGTGAAAGCTTAGAAGAAGTTGCTGGCAATATGTATGTCCAAGCTAATAAGGTGGATGTGTCTAATTGGTTGGCGCAATATATAAATACTGAAAAACAACAATTAACTAGCGATATCAATTTACAAGCTTGGCTAAAAATTGAAAAAGGCCTAATTGACGATATAAAAATGCAGTGGCTACCTAGTTCTGTTACTTGGTTTAATGAATCTCAAAGCCAGCAAGTTAGTTTAAGTGAAGGTGGCTTTCATCTTTATCCCGAGCAAGGTAATTGGTTTTTAAAAAGTACTGGTTTAGCGTTTAATAACAATAATACGACATGGCCAAGCTTAGAGTTTGAGGCTCAACTTGGTGAAAATAATCAAATTTGGTTAAATCAAATAGATATAGCGCTACTGGCTAATTTGGCAGCGCTGACAAATTTTGACTCTCTCGACGCGTTTTTAAAACGCAAACCAAGTGGCCAAATACAGCAGGCGTATGTTAATTACGAGAGTAACCAGCAGTGGCAAGTATGGTTTAACGCCAATAACATAGGCTGGAAAGAGCTTAATTCAGTGCCTGCTGCGCAAGGTTTACGCGTAAGCGGTTTATTAAATCAAGATAAAGGCCGTATCAGCTTATTTGGCGAAAACGGCACTTTATTAACTGGCGATAGTTTTAGTGACAACATTAATTATAACCAGCTCAATATAGAATTAGACCTCGCAAAGCAAAATAATAACTGGCGTATTAGCAGTGATAATATTTGGTTTGATAACAATGAGGTAACGCTAGCCGCAGAAATGCAGCTGAGCTTTGGTGATACACCGCGTCTTGATTTATACGCAGAGGCATTTGCAGAGGATGCCAGTATTGCCGGTCATTATTTTCCGTTAAAAGCGATGAGCCCAGAATTAGTTAGCTACTTAAACGGGGCTATAAAAGGCGGTGAAATATCAAAAACGCAGGTTCTATTTGCAGGTCCGTTATCAGGATTTCCATTTAAAGATGGCTCAGGGCAATTTGATGTACTTGCTCAAATTGACAATGCCACCTATAAGTTCGACCCGCAGTGGCCAGCAGTAACAGATGCAAAGGTAAAACTACATTTTGCTAATGAACGCATGGACATTTACAGCCAACAAGGCTCTTTGGTTAATTTAGATGTGGGTAACAGCGTTAAAGTTAGCATTAATGATTTAATGAATGCCGATGAGCTGGTGGTGCAAATAGATAAAAAAGCACCGATGGAAAACCTGTACACCTTTTTTAAATCCACGCCGATTGCGAGCCCGCTAGCTGATATTTTTGAGGTAATACAAGGCCAAGGTGAAGCAGATGCCAGCATTGAGTTACTGGTAGGTTCAAAGTTTGAAGGTGGTGCAAGTGTTAGCGGCACTGTCAAGCTAGATGATTTACCCGTATTTATTGCCACACCCGGTATTGCGTTAAATAACTTAACTGGCGTGCTTAACTTTAAAAACGATAATATCGAACTTAAAAATGCCACTGCTACATGGCTTGGGATGCCGCTGGCAATTAATTACAACAGCCAAAGTGAAGCGAGTGACTACAAAGCAAACATAGATATTAATGCACAACTTGATGCCAATACCTTAATTGATAGCGGGCAAGGTATTTTAAAAGGATCACTAGAAGGACAAAGTGCAGTTGATATTGGACTAGTGCTTAATTTTACCGAGCAAGGGTTTAATTATCGTGCACAGGTTAAATCTGACCTCGTTGGGTTAACAAGTAAATTACCAGCACCATACAAAAAAGCCGAGACACAACCGTGGGTTCTTGATGCAGTTGTTCAAGGCGATGATATTTCAAACCTTATAACTGCACAGGTAAATAAGCAGTTTTATTTTAATGCAATATTAGAAAATGGAAAATCGCAATTTAGTAATGCGCATTTTGTTATCGGTAAGCAAGATTTAGGGTTAAATTCACAAGATTTAAGCGTTTCAATAAACCTAGAGCAAACCGAACTTGTACCTTGGGTTGATCTTATTGATCAAATAATTAGCGCGGCTCAAAATGAGGATGACCCTGAATCACAAGGCATCATGCCACCACTTAATGAGATAGTCGCAAATATTGGCATGCTCGATATTAGCAGTATGGTGTTTAATGACTTTGAAATGCGCCTAGCCCCTGAGCAAAGCAATGTGTATTTAAAATTAAACGCCAAAGAACTGCGCGCAGGTGTATTTATTCCTACCTCGCAGCGCAGCCAGCCAATTAGAGTTAACGCAGATTATTTACGCGTGAATTTTGCAGAGCAAATTGAAGCGCCCATCACTGAGGCTGCAAAAGCAGACCCTGACACCGATTTAACGTGGCTGACGAACTTACCGGCTATAGAGTTTGAATGTGCAGATTGTAAAATTACCAACTACCAGTTAGACAAAGTAAGCGCGTCGTTACTTGGCGACGGTAAACGTTTGGTTATTTCTGAGCTGGTTGTTGATAAAGGCGATCATATTTTGCGCACGAAAGGGCAATGGAAAGATGGCACCACACAGTTAAGCGGTGAAGTTAAAAGTGATGATATAGGCGCGTTGTTTGATGAGTTTGATATTACCACGGCTATTAAAGGCTCTAAAGCCACTATAAATTACAATCTTGCTTGGCAAGCCGCACCTTACTCATTTGATGTCCCGAGCCTCAGTGGTGAAATTGATTGGGATTTAGCAGAAGGGCACCTAACAGAAATTAGTGATGGTGGCGCACGGGTTTTTTCGTTGTTGAGCTTAGATTCGTTGGTGCGAAAACTAAAACTTGATTTTAGAGATGTATTTTCAAAAGGGTTTTTCTACAACAGCATGCAAGGTTCTATGCAATTAGAGAACGGTATTGCTTATACAAAAGACACTAAGATGGATGGCGTTCCGGCTGATTTAACCATTAAAGGCTACGCAAATTTAAATACGCTTGATATCAACTACGATCTCGCTGTTGCACCGCAGGTCACCTCAAGTATTCCCGTTATTGTAGCGTGGATGGTAAACCCAGTAACAGGGCTAGCAGCATTGGCACTAGATAAAGTAATACACTCTGCGCGCGTAATTTCTGAAATTAACTTTAAAGTGACTGGCACCATGAGTGAGCCTGTTGTTCAGGAGCTCGATCGTAAAAGCCGCGAAGTTACATTACCACAAGCAGCGCAAAACCAGCCCCAAGCCTCAGTCGATTTAAAACTTAAAGATGCTGAAGTAACCGCAACCAATGACTAATTTAGCGAACCCTAATAACCACAATATAGTTGCTTTACAAATGTGTTCTGGTTTAAATGCTGACGACAATATTGCAGAACTTAAAAAAGCATTAAACACACTTCCCGCAACACGGCCATTGCTTGTATGTCTTCCAGAGGCCTTTTTAGTGTTTAGCAAAAGCGGTCACGATACGCTCTCAACAGCTAAACACATCGAGCAATACAAACGTCAAATAAGCCAATTATGTAAACACCATAATATTTGGTTAAACGCAGGCACAATACCTGAACCATACAATAATACTAAATATTATGCCGCCTCACATTTATATAATAATCAAGGTGAGTGCGTCGCAACGTATAATAAAATACATCTATTTGATGTAAACGTTGATGATAAAACAGGGAGTTACCGCGAATCTGATTTTACCCAAGCAGGAAGTGATGTGGTTGTGGTTGAATCTCCCTTTGGTAAACTAGGTCTAACAGTGTGTTATGATCTGCGTTTTAGTGCCTTATTTACTGCGCTTGCACGTAAAGGTGCTGAAGTTATTTTAGTGCCAAGTGCATTTACAATGGTGACTGGTCAAGCACAATGGCAACCATTATTAGCGGCGCGAGCGATAGAAACCCAATGTTATGTGGTTGCTGCGGCCCAATACGGCACACATGAAAATGGCCGCCAAACATATGGCCACAGTATTATTATTTCACCCTGGGGTAATACTTTAAGTAATTTACCCAGCGGTACAGGTTTTATTAGCGCTAACGCTGATTTAGAGCCGTTACAAAAAATTAGACGAGATATGCCTGTGCAGTCTCATCAACGATTTAGAGAGCATTTATTATGAATTCGGTTGAACAGCATTTATTACACGACAGCCAACTAAATAGAGAAGAGCTCGAAAAAACGCTCGCTTACATACATCAGCACAAAGTAGATTACGCCGATTTATACTTTCAATCGAGTCATCACGAGTCGTGGGTACTGGAAGATGGCTTAGTAAAAGAGGGCTCATACAATGTTGAGCGCGGAGTTGGCGTACGTGCAGTAAGCGGCGAGAAAACAGGTTTTTCATATTCGGATGCTATCAACTTAGAAGCGCTAAACAAAGCCGCTACAGCAGCTCGCAGTATTGCCGATGCAGGTGAAGATAAAACGATTAAAGTATTTAGTGATGTATCAGCAAAAATGCAATTTGCGCCACATCAACCAATCTCAAGTATGAGCGATAGCGATAAAGTGAGTTTATTACGCGAGCTTGAAAACTACATTCGAGAATTGGCACCCGACGCTGAGCAAGTAATTAGCTCTATGTCAGCAGTATACGAAGAAGTATTAATTGCGGCCAGTGACGGTACATTTGCTACCGATATTCGCCCACTTATTCGTTTAAACTGTTCAGTATTGCTTGAAAAAAACGGCCGTCGTGAACGTGGTGGCGCTGGCGGTGGAGCACGTTTAGATTACGGCTATTTTAAAGAGCTGGTAAACGGTAAACCACGTTGGATGGAGTTTGCACAAGAAGCTGTACGCCAAGCTAAAGTCAACCTAGAAGCCATTGACGCGCCAGCTGGCACTATGGAAGTGGTATTAGGAAATGGTTGGCCAGGTGTACTTTTACATGAAGCGGTAGGCCATGGCCTTGAAGGCGACTTTAACCGTAAAGGCGCATCAGCATTTAGCGGTAAAGTAGGCCAAAAAGTGGCTTCTGAGCTATGTACCGTCGTTGACGATGGCACCATGTCCGATCGTCGCGGCTCTCTAAACGTAGATGATGAAGGCACGCCTGCTGCTTATAATGTGCTTATCGAAAATGGTATTTTAAAAGGTTACATGCAGGATAAGCTAAACGCACGTTTAATGGGGGTAAACCCAACCGGTAATGCACGTCGTGAGTCGTATGCTCATTTACCTATGCCACGCATGACAAATACCTATATGTTAGGTGGCGAGAATAGCCAAGCCGATATTATCAGTAGCGTTAAAAAAGGCGTGTTTGCACCTAACTTTGGTGGCGGGCAGGTTGATATTACCTCGGGTAAATTTGTATTTAGTGCATCAGAAGCCTACTTAATCGAAAATGGTAAAATTACACAGCCAATCAAAGGCGCAACGCTTATTGGTAATGGCCCTGAAGTCATGCAGCATATTTCAATGGTAGGTAACGACTTAGCACTTGATAAAGGCGTTGGCGTGTGTGGTAAAGATGGGCAAAGTGTTCCGGTTGGCGTAGGGCAACCGAGCCTTAAAATTGATCAGCTAACGGTAGGTGGAACAGCTTAAAGGCCTAACCGATAAAGTTTAGGCGCGAAACCGTTCGCGCCTAGCCACTTTATCAGTTAGTTACTTGGTTATTTACTTCGCTTAATGCAATTTTATGCTTCATTTCTTCTTCATACCATAGCGCCATAAAACACTCAGTGAGTTTATGCTCTATGTCCAGTGCCTGCTCGGTTGGGCAAAATAGCGTAAAGCGGGCTCTAAACTCACCCAATTCGGTTGTCCCAAAATGTATTTCTGGTGCTGGGCCCGATATTTTTGCATCTAGTTTTCGCTCAATAATCGAGTTATAACGAGTGGCGAGCTCTTCAAACTCTTCACAGTACATTTTAGCTTTTACCGAGAGCGTGTCGTAAATTGGGTAAGGGTTAAAGCTCTCTTTTCGAACAATAGAAAAGCTATGTGTTGCAAAGCGTTTTACATAATTTAGATTTTTAATCGGGCTGGTGATGAGTTTATTATTAGGTATGTAAATCGTTTTTCTTGAAAACTGATAAGTGTGCATGTCTATTTCATGCATGGTTGTTTTTATCCAGTCTGTTTCTGCTACTTCACCGTAATATTCACCGACTTGCACCCAGTCGCCGACTCTAAATGGGCGTGTGGTGACTAAGTAAAAAAAGCCAATAACACATTGAATAAATTCTCGCGTAGCTAAAACAATGGCAACCGCAAAGGCCGCAATAGACAACGCAAAATTTTGAATTTCAGTCGACCACACAAACAACAGCGACAGCACCAACACAAAATTAATAAAATGCTTAATGTTATGTGCAATGTAGCGAATATCTTTGTCTTTTTTTTCTGCGCGGTTTCTCGCTAATTTATCAACAAGTACTTTTAATCCAAGTGCAAAACTAAGCATAACAATTGAAACAAGAAACGGGTGTAGCAATATATCAGTAATCATAATATCCAGTTGTTGGTATGTTGATAAACACACGCTAGTATATTGAGTTATTTAGCTAATAAGCAAATTTTACTCTAATAAAAAGGCCCCTTAACAGATAACAGTAAGGGGCCTAGTTAAATTAGTAAATAACCTGAACTCTGGTTAAGCAGTTGATTATCCAGAGTTTAGGTTAAATAGCTTAGCGCATAGTAACAAACTCTTCAGATCCCGTTGGATGAAGTGCAACAACTGCATCAAAGTCAGCTTTAGTTGCGCCCATTTTCATCGCTACGGCAAAGCCCTGAATCATTTCATCAACGGCAAAACCAAGGCCATGTAAGCCAACTACTTTTTCGTCTTCCCCTGCGCAAACTAGCATCATGTTACATGCTTGGCGGTGCTGAGTTACCGCTGTGTACATAGCGGCAAAGCTTGATTTATACACTTTTACGTTTTCTACGCCGTACTGAGAAATCGCTTCTTGCTCGGTTAAACCAATAGTGCCGATAGGCGGATGACTAAATACGACTGTTGGTACTAGGCTGTAATCCATTTTTAAATCATCAGGGAGCGCTTTATTAAATAAGCGTTCTGATAACGTACGGCCTGCTTTAACTGCAACAGGAGTAAGCTCAATACCGCCTTCAATAATATCACCCACTGCATAAACGTTTTCAGCAGTCGTATTTTGGTACTCATCTACTTTCACATAACCGCTTTCATTTACTTCTACACCGGCTGCCGCAAGGTTTATCTTGTCAGTTGTAGGTGTGCGGCCAATGGCCCAAATAACCTGGTCAACATTTTGGCTGTAACCGTTTTCAAAATGAATAGTTAAACTGCCGTCACTTTCTTTGATTACTTCTTTAGGGGAGCATTCAGTATGAAGAGTCGGACCTTCTTTAGCCATAATATCGACGAGCGTGTCGATAATATAAGGGTCAAATGTACGTAGAGGCTTACTTTTACGCACGAATAAATGTGTTTCTGTGCCTAAACTATGTAATACACCTGCAATTTCTACGGCAATGTAACCGGCACCAATTACGGCTACGCGTTTAGGCTGTTCATTAAGTTCAAAAAAGCCATTAGAATCAATACCATGCTCAGCGCCCGGAATGTTTGGAATAGTAGGGCGCCCGCCTACAGCCACTAAAATATGATCGGCGGTGTAGTGTTCACCATTTACTTCTATTGTTTTGTTGTCGATAAAGGTAGCAAAGCCTTTAATAACGGTAACGCCATTACTTGCTAAACCGTTGTCGTACCCTTTATGAATTCGGCCAATATAGGCTTCACGACTTTCTACTAGCTTACTCCAATTAAAGTCTTTTACCTCAACGTTAAAACCGTAATCGGGTGCATATAAGTTAATTGCTTCGGCTACTTGTGCGCCGTGCCACATAACCTTTTTAGGCACACAGCCTACGTTTACACAGGTACCACCCATGTGTTTTGCTTCAATAAGTGCCACTTTAGCACCGCGCATTGCAGCTCTGTTTGCAGAAGCAATGCCACCGCTGCCACCGCCAATTGCAATGTAATCAAAGTGTTGTGTCATTTTAAGTCCTTAGGCGTTGAGTTTTATGCGCATAAGCATAACATTAAGTTTTAAAAATAAAGAGTGTTTAGATGACCTATGTTGAGTAAAAAAACATTCAAATTTACAGCCTTATCGATATAAAGCGACACGCTAAGTCAGTACCAAACAGAATATGTGCAGTACGTAACCGGGCTCGCTTTAGATTGCATTACCTGTAGGCATTTCATTATTACCGAGCCTAAAAGTAGTTATTAATGGCTTTTGAATAGCTAGATTAATAAAAAGTATGTTGTTTTTTAACTTTTAGACCCAATCTAAAAATGAAATGCATTAACGCAAAGAGAGTATTTATGAGCAACCCACTAATTGGCCTTGAAGGCTTACCACCATTTTCTAAAATTAAGCCTGAATTTGTAGTACCGGCACTTAAAGACGGAATAGCAAATTGTCGAAAAGCCATCGATGACGTACTCGCGAAAAAGTCATACACGTGGGATGACTTAGTGTTACCACTTGAAGAGGCCGACGATAAACTATCGCGACTATTTTCACCTGTTTCTCATTTAAATTCTGTTATGAATAACGACGAACTGCGTGAAGCATACGAGCAGTGTTTACCGCTTATTTCTGAATACTCTACGTTTGTCGGTCAGCATCAAGGTTTATACGAAGCGTATAATGCTTTGCACAACAGTGACGAATTTAAAACACTCACCACAGCACAACAAAAATCAATTACTAACGCCTTGCGTGACTTTAAATTGTCGGGTATTGCATTAGCGAGCGAAGATCAAAAGCGTTACGGCGAAATTAGTGCGCGTTTATCTGAGCTTTCATCTAAGTTCGGTAACAATGTAATGGATGCGACCTTAGCGTGGCACAAGCACATTACTGATGAAGCCGATTTAGCCGGACTCCCCGAGTCTGCACTAGCGCTTGCTGCTGACACAGCCAAAAGTAAAGAGCTAGACGGTTGGGTATTTACGCTTGATTTTCCATCTTATTTACCAATTATGACTTACGCTGATAACCGTGAACTTCGCAAAGAAACCTACACTGCATTTAGCACACGCGCATCGGATCAAGGCCCAAATGCGGGTGAGTTTGATAACTCAGACATTATGAAAGAAGCACTTGCACTTCGCCATGAGCTTGCGCAGTTATTAGGGTTTAAAAGCTACGCTGAAAAATCATTAGCAACAAAAATGGCTGAAACACCAGAGCAAGTGTTTTCGTTCTTAGAAGATTTAGCCGCTAAATCTAAGCCGCAAGCAGAGCAAGAAGTGGCAGAACTCAGAGCGTATGCAGCACAAAAACACGGAATTACAGAGTTAGAAGCGTGGGACTTTGGCTACTATGGCGAAAAACTAAAACAAGAAAAATACGCAATTTCTGATGAAGTACTACGTCCTTATTTTCCTGCTAATAAAGTATTGAGTGGCTTATTTGAAACAGTTAACCGCTTATTTGGCATTAGCGTAAACGAAGTAACCGATTTTGACACATACCACAAAGATGTGCGCTTTTTTGAAATTGTTGATAGCAATAACACGCTACGAGGACGTTTTTACTTAGATCTTTACGCACGCGATCGCAAACGCGGTGGCGCGTGGATGGACGATTGTATGGGTCGTAAGGTACGCGCTAATGGCGAGTTACAAACCCCTGTAGCTTATTTAGTATGTAACTTTAATAAAGCAGTAGGTGATAAACCGGCTTTGTTTACCCACAATGAGGTAACGACTTTATTCCATGAGTTTGGTCATGGTATTCACCATATGCTGACTCAAGTTGATGCTGCTCCTGTAGCAGGTATTAATGGCGTAGCATGGGATGCCGTAGAGCTACCAAGTCAGTTTTTAGAAAACTGGTGTTACGAGGAAGAAGCGTTGAGCTTTATTTCGGGTCATTTTGAAACCGGTGAGCCATTACCAAAAGAATTACTTGATAAGTTATTGGCCGCTAAAAACTATAACTCAGGCATGCAAATGCTGCGTCAAATTGAGTTTTCGTTATTTGATTTTAAAATTCATAACGATTATGTCGCGGGCGAGCCGTGTCAAATTCAGTCGGTATTAAATGATGTGCGCAGTCGTACATCCGTTGTTCACGCTCCAGAGTTTAACCGTTTTCAGCACGGGTTTAGTCATATTTTTGCAGGTGGCTACAGTGCCGGTTATTACTCGTATAAATGGGCTGAAGTATTATCGGCCGATGCTTACTCTAAGTTTGAGGAGGAAGGAATTTTTAACCCACAAACAGGGCAAGCCTTCATGCAGCATATTCTAGAAAAAGGCGGTAGTGAAGAGCCTATGGAATTATTTAAAAACTTCCGAGGCCGCGAGCCACGCGTTGATGCGTTACTCCGCCACAGCGGCATCGCAGCTTAAAAATATGTCGTTTATTAAATTTAACAAAAGCGCCTTTTAGGCGCTTTTTTATTGTTTTTAGATAATAGGCTATAAACGTTAGTAATTTCAGCACGCCGTACTATGCTCTAAGCATGCTCAACTAAACGGATTTGTGTATGGAAAAGTTAGTACTTACCATTGATGACGATAAATTAACCCACCTTATTATTGAAGAGTCTCTAGCTGGGTTTTGTAAACTTCTTCATGCTAAAGAGGGCGAGGAGGGGCTAAGGTTAATAAACGAACATAAACCCGATATTATCCTTCTCGACATAGAAATGCCGGGTAAGTCGGGTTACCAAGTCTGCCAAGAAATAAAACAAAATGCCGATACAAAAGATATTCCGGTTATGTTTTTGTCATCAAAAGAAGCGCTTATCGACCGAGTGAAAGGCTACAGCGTTGGTGCGTCTGACTACATAATGAAACCGTTTAATGCACAGGAGCTAATGGCGCGTATTAAAATACTTTATGCGTATCGCCAGCAATGCGTCAAACTCGAAAGCGACATAAACAAAGCCAATAAAACGGCTGCAATGGCGATGACCGAGTCGGGAGATATGGGTCGAATTATGCGCTACGTTGGACAAAGTTATCATGCCAACAGCTTACAAACGTTGAGTGAGTTCTTCTTAGGTTTTTTTACTCCTTTTAATTTGGATGTAGTGGTTGTATTTTGGTATCAACATAAAAGTGAATTTTACAGCTTACAAGGTGGTGTATGCCCACTAGTGCAGGAGTTATTGGCGCAACATAAAGATGCACAGCGGTTTGTTGACATAGGCGAGAGCACTATTATTAATTACCCAAAACTATCGTTGCTGGTTAAAAATATGCCCGTCGATGAGAGCGAAAAATATGGGCGTTATAAAGATTTGTTTCCTCATATTTTAGAGGTTACCAATGAAAAGGTCGTTACTATGGAAAGAAACGAAAAAAATTACCAGCAAGCTGAACAAATTAGCACGGCACTGGAAGATATAATAAGCCAGTTTAATGCTCAAAATATCACGCAAAGTAATGTAGCAGAGCAGTTTTGTACACAACTAGAGGCATTAAATACAGCCATTGAGCTTCAAAAGAATAATTTAAACCCCGCCGATATTGATTCATGTATATCGCAGCTCGAACATACTATGCAGTTACTGGTGTCTGCCAATAGCGATTTAGCGTTTATAAAATATCAGTTTGAGCAAGTAACACAAAGCCGCAGTGAGTTTTTACAGAGTTTACGCCATAAAGTTGAAGACATTGAGCCGGCAAATGACCAAGACCCTGACATAGAGCTATTTTAGTGCGCTTAAGCTCGCTGGTTGATATACTCTGGCGGTATTTTATCGTCGGAGTGTATTGTGGTTATTCAGTGTGCCTTTAAAGAGTGTCGCCCGTATTTAAATGAATTAGAAACGCGTTTTGGTTTAGTAAATTGGCAACAAAATAGCCAAGGTTTTAGCCTGCACTATGACGATACAGGGCTGAGTTTATTCAAAACTGATGAACCTAAGTTAGGTGCCATTAATGTTGATTTTGTTACCGGAGCAGCCGCTCACAGGCGAAAATTTGGTGGCGGTAAGGGGCAAGCTATTGCAAAAGCGGTTGGTCTTAATAAAGGGGCAACGCCTGTAGTACTTGATGCAACCGCAGGTTTGGGCCGCGATGGCTTTGTATTAGCATCATTAGGGTGCAAGGTTATTTTACATGAGCGTCACCCAGTGGTTGCTGCACTGCTGGCCGACGGTTTAAACAGAGCTTACAGCGACACAGAAATTGGCCCTTGGATGAAAGACAATATGAGCCTAGTGTTTGGCTCAAGCCACACGTTACTTGCCCAATGTGAAAGCATGCCCGATGTGGTGTATTTAGATCCCATGTTTCCACACCGCGAAAAGTCAGCCTTAGTAAAAAAAGAAATGCGAGTGTTTCAAGAGTTAGTAGGTGCAGATACCGACGCCGATGATTTACTTGAATTTGCCTACCCACTTGCCAGCAAGCGAGTGGTGGTTAAGCGCCCTGATTACGCCCCGTTTTTAAATGACAAAACCCCCAGCATGCAAATTAAAACTAAAAAGAACCGTTTTGATGTGTATGTAAAAGCGGCCATGGTTTAAAGGCCCTTATTACGAGTGTTGATCGGGTTTAAGGATCTGTCGCTGCAACCATACTTTGACATAATATAACCATACTTTGACATAATATAACCATACTTTGACATAAAACCCCCTTTTAATAATGGCATTTAAAATTAAAATTATTTAAAATCAATGGGCTGGCGTTTTATTAAACCATAGTGTGACATAATTGTTTTTTTTGTATAGTATATATACAATAGTAAAAAATAGTTATTTCATTAATGTATATACGCAACTTAAGAAAGCCTTCCCCAAATAAAAATGTATTCAAATTTGCGAGCACTAAAGTCAGTAATGTAATTATGTGTGAAAGTACTTTAGAGTTTGATGCATGTTTTCATAATGAATATAACGATGAAATTGAAAGTTATGGTAGTCAGCCTGAGGGCTTTCAATATGAGTTCAATGGTAAGTTATTGCCCTATACCCCTGATGCACTGATCTTATATAAAAATGGTGTTGAGAAGTATCACGAATACAAGCCATATAGCAAAATTTCATCTCCTTTATTTAGGGAGCAATTTATAGCCAAAAGAGCCGCATCATTAGAATTAGGTCGAGAGCTAATCCTAGTAACCGATCGTCAAATACGTGTAAATCCCATTTTAAATAATTTAAAGCTACTACACCGTTATTCAGGAGTTTATGGTGTTAGTGATATTCAACGAAAATTACTTGAATACATCCAGCAATCAGGAGCGGTAAAGCTTAATGATATTAGTCATCGGTTTAACTTATCAGTTGGTGAAACTCGTTCGTTCTTATATGCATTAATTCATAAAGGATTTGTAAAAGCAGACCTAGAGCGCGAGAGCTTGAGTGACAATCCTTTAGTATGGTCGATTTGTAATGGCTGATTTTAATGATGAGTTTGATGAGTTTGATGTTCCGGTTAAACCAGAAATACCTATTCAATATGTAAAGTTAGAAGATGCTAAGACAATCAAAAGAGACTTAGATACCTTCCCTGATTTTTTAAAAGAAAAAGCGTTAGATAAATATAAACTTCTTTGTATTATTGAAAAGGAAGATCCAGGTAGCTGGACGCAAAAAAACTTAGATCCTATTCTTGATAAATTATTTGCTGAAAGTGAGTTAAATCGCCCCAATTGGCGAACTGTGGCTCGGTGGCGTAAAAGATATATTGATAGTAATGGAGATCTAACTTCACTTGTTTCTGCGCGGCATAAAATGGGAAATAGAAGCAAGCGTATAGAAGGCGATGAGAAGTTTTTTGATGAGGCTTTAAAATATTTCTTAGATGCTAAAAGGCTTTCAATAGCTACCGCTTATCGATATTACAAAGATCTCATTATTATTGAAAATGAAAAAATTGTTGACGGTAAAATACCTATAATATCCTACACATCATTTAATAAGAGAATAAAAACAACTTCACCATACGATGTAACTGTTGCTCGACGTGGCAAATTTAAAGCAGAAGAATTGTATGGTGCTTGTGCGGCACATATTTTGCCAACTAGAATATTAGAGCGTGTTGAGATAGATCATACGCCACTTGATATAATTCTACTTGATGATGAATTAGGTATTCCTATTGGAAGACCTAATTTAACGGCACTTATTGATGTATTTAGCGGTTGTTTATTAGGGTTTCATTTGAGTTATAACGCACCTTCTTATGTATCTGCAGCTAAAGCTATTTCTCACGCAGTAAAACCAAAATTACTAAGTTCTCTTAATATCACGCTTCAAAATGACTGGCCATGTTATGGAAAAATTGAAAACTTGGTTGTAGATAATGGTGCTGAATTTTGGTCTGATGCTTTAGAGCACGCATGTAAAGAAACGGGGATCAACACTCAGTATAATAAAGTAGGTAAACCACAGCATAAACCAACGATTGAACGTTTTTTTGGATTAATTAACCAGTACTTTTTAGATGAATTTCCAGGCAAGACTTTTTCGAATATATTAGCTAAAGAGAAGTATAACCCTGAAAAAAATGCTGTGATACGTTTTTCAACGTTTGTAAAAGAGTTTCATAGGTGGGTTGTTGATGTATACCATCAAGACAGTGATTCAAGAAAAACTCGCATCCCAATACAACAATGGAAAAAAGGGTTTGATGCTTACCCTCCGCTTAAGATGAGTGACGAAGAAAGTAAACTATTTTCTATATTATTAAATGTATTGAAAAAGCCTACATTGACTCGTAATGGTATTAAATTTGAAAATTTGATGTATGACTCAACAGCTTTAAGTGAGTACCGTAAGCAGTACCCGCAGACCAAAGGAACAGCAAAAAAAATTATAAAAATAGATCCAGACGACCTGTCAAAAATTTATATCCACTTAGAAGAGTTGGAGACATACCTCGAAGTACCGTGCACAGATACTACTGGTTACACAAAGAACTTAAGCCTTTACGAACATAAAAAAATTAGTAAAATCAAGAGAAAAATGATAGATGAGTATATAGACAACTCAGCTCTAGCAAAAGCTAGGATGGCAAAACGCGAAAGTATAAAAAAAGAGCAAGAATTGTCTCTTACTAATAAAAGTAAAGCCAAAATCTCTTCCGTAAAAAAACAAGCTCAGCTAGCTGGAATTAGCAACACAGGACCAGGAACTATTCTAGTTAAAGAAGATTCCTCATCAATACCTAAGAGCAACGACACAAATAATATGTTCGACGATTGGGATAATGACTTAGAGGCATTTGAATGAATGTCTTAACAGAAGTACAGATCGAACAACTGCGTAACTTTAGCGATTGCATTGTTATGCATCCTCAAATTAAAACAATTTTTAATGACTTTGATGAACTAAGATTAAACCGTAAATTTCAGTCAGACCAACAGTGTATGCTATTAATTGGTGATACAGGAGTTGGAAAAAGTCATACCATTAATCACTACAAAAAAAGAGTTATAGCTACGCAGAATTATAGCCGAAACACTATGCCAGTCTTAATAAGTCGTATATCTAGGGGGAAAGGCTTAGATGCTACTTTAGTCCAAATGCTGGCTGATCTGGAGCTATTTGGAAGTAGCCAAATTAAAAAGCGAGGCTACAAAACAGACCTTACTAAAAAGCTTGTAGAAAGCTTAATTAAAGCTCAAGTAGAGCTACTCATCATTAATGAGTTTCAGGAGTTAATAGAGTTTAAAAGCGTACAAGAGCGACAACAAATTGCAAATGGGTTAAAGTTTATTAGTGAAGAAGCCAAAGTGCCAATAGTACTGGTTGGTATGCCTTGGGCTGCAAAAATAGCTGAAGAACCTCAATGGGCTTCTCGCTTAGTTAGAAAAAGAAAACTTGAATACTTTAGCTTAAAAAATGACAGCAAGTACTTTCGTCAATATTTAATGGGGCTAGCTAAGCAAATGTCATTTGATGCGCCTCCTAAGCTTGAAAGTAGACATACCACAATAGCGTTGTTTGCTGCGTGTCGAGGAGAGAATAGAGCTCTCAAACACCTACTCTCAGAAGCTTTAAAATTAGCATTGAGTTGTAATGAACATCTTGAAAATAAGCATTTTTTTACAGCTTATGGGAAGTTTGACTTTTTTAATGATAAGGAAAAACTAAAATTAAAAAATCCTTTTAAACAAGATATTAAAGATATTGAAATTTATGAGGTAATTAAAAGCTCATCCTATAACCCAAATGCATTAGACCCTGAAGATATGTTATTGGGTCGGCAGTTTTCATCAATAAAATAGCAAAGATCTTTTTGCTAAAGCCTAATTGAGTAGTAATAATGGGCTTTTAGTATTACTTAGCCTAATCAAGTACAAGTAAGACTAAACAGAGTTATTAAGATAGTAGATATGCAATGTATAGCTTTTTATTGCATTCATTTATTAGCTTTTACTGTATTCATTTATTAGCTTTTACTGTATTCATTTATTAGCTTTTACTGTAAGACTAATAACATTTGCAGAATGATATTCCTACTCATTTCTTACACAAATCCATTAGTTCTCTGCTGTTACGTAGGCCTCATTATCTTAAAAAGTAAAATCTATAGATAGATTAAAAGGCGCTAAGCGTCTTATTTAGCTCCCATAATATCTTTAAGTGCGATGCGTTTTAGGTGTGTGCCATCGCGGTATCCTTTTGCTAACAAATCATCTAATACAGCACCAGTATAAAAGGTGTAGCCATTTTCTTCGTCAACGGGTAGCTCATATGTAGATCCTGATATTTGAGGCCATATCCAGTAATTCCCGCATGATGAAAAGTGAGGTAAAACCATTGAACCTGAGCTCACTCTCCATACATCATCACTTTTCCAAGAACAAAACAACACATAACACGGTTTATCATCAATTGTTTGAAACGTTAAAACAACCCAGCCTTCTGGCTTATACTTAGATATCATCAAATAACTCCCATTTAAAATGCTAATAAGTTTAATTTTAGAGTAACTCACGTTGAATGAAATAAAACAGTGCTTATTACTTCTAAAAGCGTTTGAAATGTATGAAAAGCTATTTGCTCTCATGGCAAACAGTTTTATAGTTCTTAACTTGTATGAATGATAGAAAACCACCTAGTCTCTAGCTAAAGCCTCTTAAAAAATTAAGTGAACGAAAAACTATTTACCTTCAAAGCTAGGCATAACGATTAAATTACGGACTCGGCTACCAGGATTAAAATACTCTCGCTAATCATAATTGTTACTACACGCATCATAAAAACGTCTCTATTACCCGCTCTCTAAACCCGCCAAAAGCTTGTAAAAAACTTTCTTCTCGAGGTTTTATTTGCGGCTGGTCGTTTGCTCCCCATGAAAATAATAAATCATCAATTTGAGCAACCGGCTGACTATCGGACCGCATGGAGTCTGTTTTTTTATGGTTCTCTGTTCCAAAATACTCATTAGCTATGGCATTATTTCTTATCAATACGCAAGTGTCGGGTAACTCTTGGTCAATTCTATTTGCAAAGGTGCTTAGTGTTTCTTCGGCGAGGGTGAATAGCCAAGCTTCTTGGTTGGGCGAGCTGTTTACTCTTAATATACGGCCAAGTACCTGCCTGAAATAAAGCTCGGTTTTAACTCTGCTTAAATGGCAACATACTTGTAGTCTTGGTATGTCAGTGCCTTCCGACACCATTCCAACGCTTACAATCCATTGTGTGTTGCTTAAGCGAAAATGGCTGATTCTATCGCCAGCATCACTTTCTTTGTAAGTAACTATGGTTGCTGATTGATGGAAAAACTCTGTGAGTACCATCACTATTTGCTCTGCATGTTCAACAGAAGAGGCAACAATTAACCCTGCGGCATTACTATTCTGCTGCCTAATAGTGGCAAGTTTGCTTACACCTTGAGCAACAATGTAATTAATGACAGCTTCGTGCTTAATTAGATCTTGGTAAGAAATCGATGGATCTTTTAATAAAGACTTTAATGAGTTATAGGTTTTAGTTTCCTGTTTCGTGGTTGTTACCGATATTTCTTCATTATCAACTAAAACAATTTTAGGGTTGCGACATACCCCATCATTTACGGCCTGTTGCAGCGAGTAAGTGTAATTGCATATTATTTTATTATCAGGGTCGCTATAAGTTGCCAGCGCGATAGGAAGAAGGTCAGAGCGCCAAGGTGTGCCTGTCAACGCTAACGTAAAAGCAGCGTGCTGTTGAATGTTTTTAACAATATCTTGTCCCCATATATTGGCATCCTCAATGCTTGAACCAGCACAGTGGTGTATTTCATCAAACACCACTAACACGCGGTTGTTCCTTAATAACTTCCAGTAGTCGTCATTAAAAAAGCGCATATTTTGATAAGTATACGAGCAACCAACTGAGCCAATAACACCGTCAAAATTACAATTTAACCGTTTAGCAAAGGTCTTTCTAATACCATTGGCCACCTCGCTAGAGGGTGAAAAACAAATCACAAAGTCTATTTGCTTAGTTTCAAATAAATAAGCGGCTACTTTTGCTGCCAACTCAGTCTTACCAGCTCCTGGTGTAGCTAAACAAAAAAAGTGCTTATAGCTTTGGGAATAATGTTTTTTAACTGCCGATAAGCAGGCTGTTTGCCAAGCCCTCAACATAGCGGCTTTTCAATTTTTTCATTACCCAATAAAGTTTGCAAAGCATTTATTTTACCGAGTAATTTAATCGATTTTTCTTTAGCCTGAGTGTGATGTAGCTGCAATTGTTCATGTAGTTTAGGGTAACGCGCAGTAAGGCGTTTATACTCTTTAGCTTCTTCAAGCACGGTATTTAAATCAATTTCGTATGTTAATAAATCTTTTTTAAGCTCATCTTGGTACTCTGTAATTTGAAGCTTTTCAACTTTGGCGTTAGTAGAGTTATTATTAATAATCTCAATGCTTTTTGCACTACTTCCTCTTGAACTCGGCACAATTTCTAAATTTAAAAAAAGCTCTGTTTTTGAATAAATAACTTCCTTATATCCCTTGTTTACTTTATTGGTTCGTTTTAAGAGTCCTTTTGCAACATTGCGAGTTAATTGACGATATATAAACTTTCGGGTTTCTACCGCATCGGTAAACTCAGATTGTTCATGCAATAAAGCATCTTTCGCCTCTGTTACAGTGAAATTATTCATCTGCTTGATTACCAAAAGAAAATGTAAAAATACATTCATATTCGCTTGCTTACTCATTGCTAAACCTTACTACTCGCCATAAACTTAGGATTCCTAAGTATACATGCTCATGTAAAAACTAGACAATCATTTAAATGTGAGAGTTACCAAGATGAAGCAACGGTGCAGGTTAAATCCTTTTTTACAGAGCGTCTTAAAGAGGCTCGAAAACGAATGAAAATAAGCCAAAAAGAGTTAGGTATTAAAATGGGAATGGACCCAAGCTCTGCTAGCGGCAGGATGAACCATTACGAAACGGGTCGCCATATGCCCGACTTAGCAACTTTAAAAAAGCTAGCGACCGAGTTAAATGTTCCCGTAAATTATTTCTTTTGTGAATCAGAGGAAAGCGCAACACTGGCGTGTTTAATCGAAAAGCTAGATGGCGAAGGTAAACGTAAACTTATTGATTTATTAGAGGAAAAGAATTGAGAGTTTATAAAGTTAATAAACTACAAAATACCTACCAAAACTAAAATGAATTAGTTATTAAAATAAAGGACTATAAAATAATGAAAAAAATTATTACCTCACTATTTTTTCTGGTTGTGCTATCTGCATGCACAGATTCATCAGAAGAAAAAGCCAAATCAGTCTATTCAAAAACAATTTTAATGCTCAATCAGTTTAACGAGGATACCTTAGACTCAAAAAGCCAAACCGTACTTGGCGATAAAATAAAATCTAATATTGATACATTAAATACAGATTACGTTGAGACAAATATTGTATTTGAAATGCTTAATTCTGGTTTGATAGGCCAGCACAACTTAAAGCAATTTAGAGCAAGGCTAAAAGAGTTGCAGTTTGCCCAGTCAGTTAAAGTTAATCCATATCTTCTTTTAGAAGCAAAGCTTGACGATATTAATCAAGCCGAGCCAAAGCTACTTCTAAAAACACTTGGAGCGCTTTTAAGCGCGTATGCAAAAAGCAATGATAGAAAAAGCTTTAACCGTATTGCAAGCCAAGTTGCTGGGGTTGATGAGGCAAAAGAATATATTTTGCATTTACAGTTGCTCAACTTCAAAGATCAAGACGCTGTGCGCTTACTAAAAGAAAACAGCGACTACAAAACATATAATGAAAAACTCTCTCTAGCAATAGCTGAAGGGTACCTTATTAATGAGCTACTTATCCCAAATGAATTAATAGATCTTTTTAAAGCTGAGTTTTACGGAAAATACGCATCACAAAAATTCACTAAATTATTTGCTAAATATAACCCAACATTTAAAGCAGATTTATGTTCAGCAACTTTAGATACCATAATAGAAGAAAAAGAAGACGCAACAACAACTAACAACAAGCTTTACCACTACAATGAGGCGTTCGACTGTTATCTCACGCAATTCAACGTAGATGACAAGTTTAAAAAAGCGTACTTAACTATTATAGATATTATAAAAACGGAACTTTCCCTGTACCACCAAACTAAACATGCAGCAGACAGAGTTCACTTTAATTTAGAGTACATTAACGAACTTGCATATAAGCACCCCATAATCTTAGATATTTTTGATTTAGACAAACTTAATCAAAGTGCGGCTTCTGAGTTAATTAGAAGTAAGAATAAAAACATAAGCAGTCATGAGGGTTATAAATTCAAAAGTGAAGTTTATTACCAGGCAGCATTAGCCAAAAAAGAAGGTAAAGATGAGAATGAGTTAAACTCAAACTTATTTAATCTAGTCTATTATGTGATACCAGAACAAAAACATATGACTGACTATGAGAAGCGCCAAGTTGCAAACGTTCTTTATAAGGTCAATCAAACAAAGTCGGCAATTCGACTGCTAGATGAGATCGATTCTAAAATTAGTATTAGCTATATGGCGGAGAAAGGTAAATATCACGAGGCGTTAATCGAATTACTTAATGCCAGTGAAATCAAATCATTTAGCTCTTGGGTAAAGCTAACAAGTAGCTACTTAGAAAAAGTTGATGAAGCTGATGATTTATACATATCAAATTCCACTAAGCTACTTAATAAAATAGTTAAAAACTTAATGGACAATAATGCTCAATAGGTAACTACAAAAAACGGCTCATAATAAATCATACTCAAGCAGTATTGAGTATGATTTATTTACTGAGTCTAAATCCCTAAAACCAGCTCATTTTCTTATCTTTAAACCTGTTTCGCATCATTCTTTTTTAATACCAATTTATTACTAATTAACACTCAAAAATCCACGACCTTTGCGGTATGATAAGCCAATAATTTATATTGATATTCTTGCAAAGAGAGACCACATGGACGCTGCATCAAAAAAGCCTGCAACTAAAAAAACCACAAAAAAAACACAAGTCGGGTTTGAAGAATCCCTTTGGGATGCCGCCAATAAACTGCGCGGAAGTGTTGAGTCAGCCGAATATAAGCACATTGTTTTAAGCTTAATCTTTCTTAAATTTATTAGTGATAAGTTTGAAGGGCGTAAAAAAGCCATTGCCAGCGAATACGGTGATGAATACATCGACATGGTCGACTTTTACGCGATGGATAACGTGTTTTACCTACCAGAAGACGCACGCTGGTCATATATTCAAGCCAACGCCAAGCAAGGCGATATAGCCGTTAAAATAGATACCGCACTGCACGCGGTTGAAAAAAATAACAAATCACTCGCTGGCGCATTGCCCGATAACTATTTTTCACGTTTAGGGCTTGATGCCAGTAAGCTTTCAGCGCTTATCGATACCATTAATAATATCGACACTATTGCCAACCAAAACGAAAAAACAGAAGAAGACTTAGTTGGCCGTGTGTACGAATACTTTTTAGGTAAATTTGCCGCCTCTGAAGGTAAAGGCGGGGGCGAGTTCTATACGCCTAAGTCAATTGTTACCCTTATCGCCGATATGATAGAACCGTTCGAAGGCAAAATTTACGACCCTTGTTGTGGCTCGGGCGGTATGTTTGTGCAATCGCTTAAGTTTATTAATAGCCACAACGGCAACCAAAAAAATGTGTCTATTTATGGGCAAGAGTACACTAACACCACTTATAAACTGGCTAAAATGAACCTTGCCGTGCGCGGCATATCGGGCAATTTAGGCGATGTGGCAGGCGATACCTTTTTTAAAGATCAACACCCCGACTTAAAAGCCGATTACATCATGGCAAACCCACCGTTTAACCAAAAACAGTGGCGCGCCGATAACGAACTCGTTGACGATGCCCGTTGGGCAGGTTACCCAACACCGCCTACCGGTAATGCCAACTATGCGTGGATCATGCATATGATCTCAAAACTTAGCGAGCATGGTACCGCAGGCTTTGTACTGGCTAATGGCTCAATGAGCTCAAACACCAGTGGCGAGGGTGATATTCGCCAAAAAATAATCGAAAACGATTTAGTCGATTGTATGATAGCCCTACCAGGGCAGCTGTTTTACACCACGCAAATTCCGGTGTGTTTATGGTTTATAAGTAAAGACAAACGCGGTAATAACGAAAAAGGCCTACTAAAGCGCCGCGACCGCCAAGGCGAAACGCTATTTATAGACGCCCGCGAAATGGGCTCTATGGTTAACCGTACCTTAAAAGAGCTGACCAACGACGACATAGCAAAAATTACACAAACCTATCACCTTTGGCGCGGCGAAGAGCTAGTCACTGCTGAAAGTGCCGAGCCAGAAAACGCAGGTAAAGAGCAAAGCGCAAATAAAGAGCAAGAATACCAAGATGTTGCCGGTTACTGTAAATCAGCCACCCTTGCCGATATTAAAGCAAACGACTTCGTACTGACCCCAGGGCGCTATGTAGGCGCAGCTGATATTGCAGATGATGGCATCCCGTTCGAAACTAAAATGAGCGAGCTTAGCCAAACCCTTTACAGCCAAATGAGCCAAAGCGATGAGCTTGATAAAGCCATTTGTAAAAACTTGGAGGCGCTGGGTTATGGGGAGTGAATTTAAGTTAGGTCATAGGTGCACTGTTAAATCTAGTAAAAGAATTTTTGCTCGCGAATATGTTGAGCATGGTATACCATTTTGGCGTTCTAAAGACGTTATAGATAAAGCTCTTGGTGTATTTTCGAGTTACGATCTTTATATCTCAGAAGAGCGATTCGAAGAGATTGATTCCAAGTTCGGATCTCCGCAAAAAGGAGATTTATTATTGAGCTCAGTGGGTAATCGTGCCGGTCAACCTTACGTTATTGAAGAAGAGGAAAATTTCTATTTTAAAGATGGGAATATTCTTTGGCTAAGTGAATTTAACGGTATCAATCCTAGGTTTTTAGCTTATTGGTTAAAGTCCGACTTTGGTCAAAATAAACTCTCATCAGTAATGATTGGTTCTGCCCAAAAAGCATTAACCATAGATGCCATAAGAAATTTAAATGTAAAATTCCCTCCAGAATATTACCAAGTTAATGCTGTAAAGATTCTATTAGCGATTGATAACAAAATTGAACTCAACCAAAAAACCAACCAAACCTTAGAACAGATGGCGCAGGCGTTATTTAAAAGCTGGTTTGTTGATTTTGATCCGGTGTTCGACAACCTACTTGCCAGCGTTGATTTTAACTTAGAAAACCTTGAAACTAGTCTGCCTGACGAGTTAAAACAAAAAGCACAGCGTCGCTTAGCGGCACTGAACAGTTTAGAAAATGCGGCAGAATGCAAAGCCTCACTCATTGCACTCGCTCACGAGCTACAAGCAGTAGAGCAAACCGCTGAAACACCCATTAAAGCAAACTTTAACGCCACCCCTAATATATTGGCCCAACACGCCAACACCCATGCCCACTTCCCCAATGAGTTCGAACACAACGAACAACTAGGCTGGATACCAAAGGGCTGGGAAGTGAAGCCACTAGATGAAATTGCAAAATATCAAAATGGTTTAGCTCTTCAAAAATTTAGACCTGAACTAGGTGAAGAATCATTACCAGTACTCAAAATAGCACAATTAAGAGCGGGTTTTACTGATGGCAAAGAGTTAGCGAAAGCCTCTATCAAGCAATCCTGTATTGTCGATGACGGTGATGTGGTTTTTTCATGGTCAGGTTCGTTATTGGTCGATATTTGGTGTGGTGGGAAAGCAGCATTGAATCAGCATCTATTTAAAGTTACGTCTGAAGAGTTCCCTAAGTGGTTTTATTATCAATATACTTTGTTTCACCTAGAGCAGTTTCAAAAGATTGCAGCTGACAAGGCCGTTACTATGGGCCATATAAAACGAGAACATTTATCTCTGGCGATGTGTGTAATACCAAAAGATGAAAGTATGATGCTAGGCGGTAAAATCACTTCTTTAATAGATCAGAGTATAAGAGTGAGAATTCAAAATAAAACTCTAACAAAACTCCGCGACACTCTGTTACCCAAACTCATCTCTGGCGAATTACAAATATCCGATGTAGCCACTGATGTAGAAGTAGTCGATTAATAACCTTAGCTAAGCGTTTAAAGGCAAAATAACAAGAATAAGGATGTTTGATGAAATTTACTGAAGCCAAATTAGAACAAGCGGTGGTTGAGTTATTAGACGAGCAAGGCTACCCACATTTATTAGGCGGTGAGCTGAGCCGCAATAATAGTGATGTATTAATAAAAGAAGACTTACGTGCTTTTTTAACTAAGCGCTACGCTAAAAATAATATTACTACCGGCGAAGTAGACTCAATTATTGCAAAGCTTGAAAAGCTGCCTGCCAGTGACTTATACGAGAGTAACAAAACCTTTTGTAAATGGCTGAGTGATGGTTTTTTATTGAGCCGCGAACGTGGAATGGTAGCAGGCAGTGCAGCGCAAAAAGATTTGTATGTTCAGCTGCTTGATTACGACAACGTTGAGCAAGGCATTAAAAGTAGCCTAATAGCTGGGAATGCTATGGCTACTTTGGATAAAGTAAGTGAAGCAAGCGTTACTTACCTGCAAGATGACAATATTTACCGCTTTGTTACTCAGTTAGAAATAGAAAGCCCCACAACTTACGATAACATTGAACTACGTATTCCCGATGGCATTTTATATGTAAACGGCTTGCCATTGGTGGTGTTTGAATTTAAAAGCGCAATACGCGAGCAAGCCCCTATTTTTGAAGCCTATGAGCAGTTAACGATGCGGTACAGGCGCGCTATTCCGCAGTTATTTGTGTTTAATACCTTGTGCGTTATAAGCGATGGCGTAAACAATAAAATGGGTAACTTATTTGCGCCATATCAGTTTTTTTACTCTTGGGGAAAAGTTACGGGGCAAGAGCTAACCGCGCAAGAGGGTATTAACTCGTTACATACCTTATTGCAGGGCTTGTTTGATAAAGCGCGTTTGCGCGATGTTATGCGTAATTTTGTGTTCTTCCCCGATTCTGATAATAAAAACGCAGGCAAAAAAGAGATAAAAATTGTGCCCCGTTACCCGCAATATTATGCGGCTAATAAGTTGTTTGAAAATATAAAACGGCATTTAAAGCCACAAGGCGATGGTAAAGGCGGTACGTACTTTGGCGCAACGGGGTGCGGTAAAAGTTACACCATGCAATTTTTAACACGCTTGTTGATGAAAAGCGTTGAACTTAAAAGCCCAACCATTATTTTAATTACCGACCGAACCGATTTAGACGATCAACTTTCGCAGCAGTTTGGTAATGCTAAAACCTATATTGGCGATGAAACGGTAAAAACAGTGACCAGCCGTACTCACTTACGTGACTTACTTGAAGGGCGTAACAGTGGCGGTGTATTTTTAACGACCATTCATAAATTTACCGAAGACACCCAGTTATTAACCGACCGTACTAACGTTATTTGTATTTCTGATGAGGCGCATCGTAGCCAAGTTAATCTTGATCAAAAAATTACTATTACCGAGAAGGGTGTAAAAAAGACCTTTGGTTTTGCAAAATACCTGCACGACTCATTACCAAATGCCACTTACGTTGGTTTTACTGGCACGCCAGTAGACGCCACGCTGGATGTGTTTGGTGAAGTAGTTGACTCGTACACTATGACCGAATCGGTTAAAGATGAAATAACCGTACGCATTGTATACGAAGGCCGCGCCGCCAAGGTGTGTTTAAACAATAGCAAGCTGGCAGAAATTGAAGCCTATTACAAAGAATGTGCTGATGCAGGCAGTAACGAGCTGCAAATAGAAGACAGTAAAAAAGCCACGGCGAACATGAATAGCATTTTAGGCGACCCTGACCGCATTAAAGTGTTAGCAAGGGACTTTGTTGAACATTACGAAAAACGCGTTGAGGAAGGCTCTACGGTCGCAGAAAAGGCAATGTTTGTGTGTAGCTCGCGCGGCATTGCCTATCAGCTGTATCAAGAGCTAGAAGAACTACGCCCACAGTGGTTTGATGTAGTCGACACTGATGACGCCCAAAAGCTATCAGATACCGAGCGAAAGCGCGCCATTAGCGAAGGCCGTATTGCAGCTCCTTCTGAAAAAGTAAAAATGGTGATGACGCGTGGTAAAGACGACGTTGAGCGCTTATATAATTTACTTGGCAGTAAAGACGAACGTAAAGAGCTTGATAAGCAATTTAAAAACAAAAATTCAAACTTCAAAATTGCCATAGTAGTAGATATGTGGCTAACCGGTTTTGACGTGCCATTTTTAGACACCATGTACATAGATAAGCCACTGCAAAAGCACAGCTTAATACAAACTATTTCGCGGGTTAATCGCCAGTTTGAAGGCAAAGATAAAGGCCTAGTGGTTGACTATATTGGCATTAAATCTGAAATGAATAAAGCGTTAGCGCAGTATTCAAAAACAGACGAAACGAACTTTGAAGACATTACCGCCTCGGTTATTGAGGTAAAAAACCACTTGGCGTTACTTGCCCAGTTATTTCATAAATTTGACAGCAGCCTATACTTTACCGGTGAAGCTGTTGCCCAGTTAAACTGCTTAAACCATGCCGCTGAGTTTGCACTTATTACCGAAAAACGCCAAAAGCGCTTTATGGATTTAGTTAAGCGTTTAAAAGCCGCTTACGATGTCTGCTGTGGTAGTGAAAAGATTAACGAAAACGAGCGTAACCACATTCACTTTTACCTTGCTATTCGCTCGATAATTTACAAGCTAACCAAAGGCGAAGCGCCCGACACCGCGCAAATGAACGCCAAAGTACGTGAAATGATAAGCGAAGCCCTGCAAAGCGACGGCGTTGAGGAAGTATTTAAACTCGGTAATGAAGACGGCGGCGAAATCGACATTTTTAATGACGACTACATTGCTAAAATAGAAAAAATAAAACTCCCCAATACCAAAATAAAAATACTGCAACAAATGCTAGCTAAAGCCATAGGCGAGCTTAAAAAAGTGAACCAAACTCAAGGTATCGACTTTACTAAACGTTTTGAATCGCTGGTACAGCGCTACAACGAGCGAAAAGAAGATGACGTACTGGTAAGTAGCGTACTGGATGACTTTTCAGAAAGCATGGTTGATATGATTTACAGCGTACGCGACGAAATGAACGCGGGTGACGAGCTAGGAATCGATATTGAAGAAAAAGGCTTTTACGACGCCCTAAAAATGTTAGCGGTTAAGTACGACTTTGACTACCCCGAAGATAAACTAATAGAGCTGGCCCAAGCAGTAAAAGTTATCGTAGACGACAAGGTAAAATTTGTAGATTGGAATAACCGAGACGACATTAAATCATCGCTCAAAGTCGAGCTGATTTTAGTATTGGCTAAATTTAAATACCCACCAATCAGCCGCGATGAAGTGTACAAAGAAATATTTGAGCAAGCGCAGAGTTTTAAAGTAAACCAAGGCTGCTAATATTTTAAATAATATACTGTTGATAATTGCTTTTTGAAAAAACGAAATTAAAAACTGGGAAAAAAATGCCAATTCAATTTAACGTTATACAACGTGGTACACCTAAGCAAGCAGTTACCAATCAAGCTGTTGGTTACTTAGAAAAAGATGACTGGGATGATTATAGCTTTCGGACTTCTTTCGATCTTACTATTTTTGATGCTGAAGGGAGGAGGTTTGATTTAGGGCATGTGAAAATAGGTTACAAGGGGCAAGCTATTCCGGAAGTAAGGTCTGCAATTTACACTGCTAGCTACTTACCGCCTTTTTTCGAAACGTTGGATGATATATTTTCTGTAGGTCAAGATGTTGAATACTATAAAAAACTACTAATTATTGCAGAAGAGCTTCGAATTGAAATTTTAAAAGGCTTGAAAGATGTCGCATTTGATTTAAATATTCTTAATGATGTTTGCGATGAGGAGGTTTTTAAATATTCTTTGAGAAGGGATGAGCCAAACCCAACACTAGAGATAAGAACAAAGTTTCGTGAAATATTAGGTGGTGCATCAGTTAGAACCCCTTTTAATTTTAAATATAAAATCAAAAACGTTGATTTACAGTTTGACACAGAGGTTAATGATTCCCCACCTTCAAATATCCATGTACTAATTGGCCGAAATGGTGCTGGGAAAACCACCTTATTAAATAATATGGCGTGTTGTTATCTAAACAGTAGCTATGAAGGCTATAGAACTATTGGTACTGATTATGGAGGTTTTTATACTAAAGGTATTTTTAATGACATACCTGTAAGTAAGAATTATTTTTTTAGTGTTGTTTTTGTATCGTTTAGTGCTTTTGATTCGTTCGAATACCCTGAAGAATATGTAAATGCATTACAAAACGGAGATGTAGAGGACGATACATTTTCATATATTGGCTTAAAAACAAAGAAGTCCCTTTTTAAAAATTCAGAGCAGACTTTGAAGAATAAAAGCGCTCTTAATGATGAGTTTATCAAGAGTTTGAAAGAATGCTTTAGGTTTGGGCATACCAAAGGTCTCTGGTTAGATGCTATTCTTTTATTACACTCAGATGATAACTTTTCTGAAATGAGTTTGAACCTCTTGCCTGAGTTAGATGACTCTAAACTATTTGAGGAAGCTAGTAAGAAATTTTTGTCTATGAGCTCTGGTCACTCAATCGTTCTACTAACACTTACTAAGCTCATTAATAAAGTTAAAGAAAAGTCACTTGTGTTGATAGATGAACCCGAAGGCCATTTACACCCTCCTTTATTATCTGCTTTTTTACATTCATTATCCGACTTGCTAATTTATCGAAACGGGTTGGCTATTATTGCAACTCACTCTCCTGTTGTTTTACAAGAAGTACCAAAAGATTGTGTTTGGAATATTATAAGGTACGGCGAAAGTATTTCACCCCAAAGGCTTGATATAGAAACATATGGAGAAAATGTAGGCTTATTAACTCGTGAGGTTTTTCAACTAGAAGTAAAAGAGTCTGGGTTTCATAGAAAGCTCAAAGATCTTGTTTCTAAAGGCCACAGCTATGACCAGATCTTAAACCTTCATCATGGTGCATTAGGGCTAGAGGGGCGCTCAACTTTGAAGTCGTTAATTTATAAGCGGGATAACGGAAGCAATAAATTATGAGGTTTTTGGGATTACCTAACGAAAGTACCTTAAAATTTTATAACGCTTGTTCTAGTGGAGTAGGTTCAGCAGATAAAAAAAACAGGTTACGTATTTATAGAGGTCAAGTTATTGGTGCTAGTGATGCTTATGAAGCAAGCTGTAAAACTCACCAAATACACCAAATTATAAGTAGTTATGTAGAAATAAATAAGTTAGCTACTGTTCCATATGTGAGTAAAGAAGAGCTAAACCGATTATATGAGTACCAAATAAAAGAAGGTCGCCCAGGACGTGATATTTATAATAGGCTTTTAGTTACGCCTAATCGGAGGTGCCCGTTTTGTTCTGTTGGCACTGTAAAAAATTTGGATCACTTTATACCTAAAGCCCACTTTCCAATATTTTCAGTTACTACTTCGAATCTTGTGCCATCTTGTCGCGACTGTAATATGGATAAAAATTCTGATTTCTCAACCGATATTAGAAAGCAAACATTGCACCCTTACTTTGATAATGTGTCTGATGTGCAGTGGTTGTATGCAGAGATTGTTGATAACTCTTTTCCTGTAGTAGTTAACTATTTTGTAGATACATCTCTGATAAAATCTTCTGCTTTAGCTTCTAAGGTAGTGGCGCACTTTGAAGAGTACGACCTTGCTAACATATTTATTGATTTAGCGAGCGTGAGAGTTAATGAGATTCATGATAACTGTAAAAAGCGTTTTCAAGAAGGTGGTGCCAGCAGCTTAAATAAATTCTTGGATGAAGCGAAAAAATCTGAGGAGAAGGTGTTTAAAAACTCATGGTCAGTGGCAATGTATGGTGCACTTTTAAATTCAAGCTGGTTTTGTGAGAAAGCATTTATAAGTATCCGCAGAGAAATTAAACCAACGAATAACGAAAAGTGTTATATATGTGATGGGCAGGAAGTATCAGAATGTAAATATTGCAAACCTTACCATAACAAAGACTGTAGTGTTTGTCAGGGGACCTCTATTATGACATCAAGTAATTGCCCTGCTTGTAAAGGGACAGGGTTATCAGCATCTGGTAATTGAAGAAGCTTGTACTTCTCAGCTTTATAATTATAACTTGTAATTTAAGAGAGATAATTCTATTTTAAACTTAGGATTACTAAGCTTTAAGGTGTTGGATGGCTTTTCTATTTTCTCCCAAGGCTCGGGCATTTTCTGACGAATCGCTGGAAAGTTACTTGTTACGGGTCGTTTCTGAGAATTTTTTTGACTCGTATGAAGGGCTAAGCTTAGCTATTCGCGAAGAGCTACATGAGCTTGATTTTGAGGCGCATGGTGCATTCCCAGTAGATTTAAAAAGGCTCAATGTTTACCACGCCAAACATAATAGCCATTTTAGAATGCGGGCTTTAGGGCTACTGGAAACGCTACTAGATTTACCTCGATACGAGTTACAAAAACTGGCTTTGTTTAAGTCAGATATTAAATTTAACTCCTCAACTGCCTTATACAAAAATGGCGTAGATATTCCCCATAAATTTATTCGTTACCACCCAGAAGATGCCGTTGATTCGATTCCGGTATGCCCACAATGTCTTGCAGAAGAAGCTTACATAAAGCAAAGCTGGCACATAAAGTGGGTAAATGCGTGCACTAAACATAAGTGTGCTTTGCTACATAACTGCCCAGAATGCTGCGCTCAAATTAACTATATCGAGAATGAGTCAATCACTCATTGTTCATGCGGTTTAGAGCTAACTTGCGCTAGTACCTCGCCTGTAAATACTTTAAGCATTGAGCACTTAAATAAATTACTGGATAAAAGTGAGGGTAACGATAGCAACCTGCTATTTAACAATACTACGCTTACAGAACGCTTTGCTGCGCTCCTTTGGTATCAGGAGCGGTATTCTCAAACAGATAATTTTTGTTTAGATGTCGCTGTGGATTATTTTAGTAAGTGGCCAGCAGTTTTTTACAAAGAGCTTGATGAATTAAGTAAATATGCAGAAATGAAGCTAATAGATTTGTTTAATAAAACAGAGTTTAAGTTTATTTTTGGGGATGCTATTTTGGCTTGCCCGAGTACTCAAAAGCAGAGGGAACTTCATTTTATTTATAGGGCTCTGTTAGATTATTTAGTTACTTTGGTTGAGAGTAACCCTAAAACTAAAAAGCCCAACGCAGCAGACTTATTAGTAAGTGTATTGGAGGCTGCAACTTTGTTAGGCACTTCAGTAGAGCAGGTTTATAGGTTGTACCAAGATGGTATTTTGCAAACGGTCTCTCGTCATAAAATGAACCAGCGGATCAACCCTTATAAGGGCGTGTTTTTTTTAAGGCATGTTATAGAGTACAAAACCAGTTTTGGAAATGACAAAGCTAGAATGTATTTGTCGGCATGGTGAGTATATGCATTTAAAAGAACTGCTAGAGATTATAGACACCACTGAGCGAGATAGATTATTACGTCGTGCTTTTAGCTCTTATACGGCAATGATTGATATAACAGGCAGCGAAGCCGTTGCTCTGATTATTTTGTTAAACCTGACTTATCGAAAAAACCAAGTTGATGACTTGCTGGATAAAAGGCTAGCAAAACAGGCTTTAAAAAGTGAAGACCATATTAATAAATGTATTAAGGAAATGGCGTGGTTTCATACTCATAATTTAAAGTACCCTGACATTAGAGTCAGTAAGCAAAATTTAGCCGTAGAGCCTCCAACACTGCAATCTTATGTTTTGAGTAGTGCTAACTATCCTAAAGCCTATGGCTGGTCACATGACTCAGCTAAAGTTAATTTTGCTAAATTATTTGTTAGTTACTTTAAATGGCAAAATCAAGTCAGTTGTCTGGCACAAGTATTAGCTACGAACTCGGATAACTGGAAATCCGCATTTACCTCTCTTGGGTTATCCGTTAAGGCATTTAAAAGCTTATGCGTAACCATTAAAAAATCATTGCCTGAAGAGGCTATTCCCGACTCTGTTGACCGCCACTCTCGCCAAATTAGAATGCCTTATCATGATGGTTACTTAGCTGTTACGCCTGTAATTAGCTATGTTGTTCAATCAAAAATTCAACAGGCGGCAATTGATAAACGAGCTCGATTTAGCAATGTAGAGTTTACGCGTCCTGCTGCTGTCAGTATGTTAGCTGCTTCCTTAGGTGGTGTTGTTAATGTGCTTAATTACCCTCCTTATATGCGAAATAAATATCATGGTTTAAGTAACTCACGAGCATTTAAATTAAATAATGGGCAAACAGTATTTAACGTTGAGGCACTATTAAAGCCGGAATTAATTAAAGCTTTAGAAGGTATTATATTTAGTAATAATGCGCTGGCTCTTAAACAGCGTAGACAACAAAAAGTAAAAAATATTAAAGAGCTGAGAAACACGCTTTTAGAATGGTTTTCACCTGTATTTGAATGGCGCTTGGACGCTATTGAGAATGGGCATGACTTAGAACAGCTTGAGAGTGCTTCAGAGCAACTAGAGTATAAAATACTATCGCTACCCGACAATGAACTCCCTTCGCTAACGATTCCTTTATTTAGGTTACTAAATGAAATGCTTGGCGGTGTGAGCATGACACAAAGGTATGCTTTTCATCCTAAATTAATGAGCCCTTTAAAAGCAGCTTTACAATGGCTACTTATTAATCTTACAGATCAAAAAAATGAATTGATTGAAGAAGATGATGAACATTATCGCTATCTACATTTAAGCGGTATACGCGTGTTTGATGCGCAAGCATTATCGAACCCTTACTGCTCAGGTATTCCATCTTTAACCGCTGTTTGGGGGATGCTTCATAGCTACCAAAGAAAGCTTAATGAAGCGCTTGGGATAAATGTACGGTTCACATCTTTTTCTTGGTTTATTAGGGATTACGCTGCGGTTACAGGGAAAAAACTTCCTGAAATTAGCCTTCAAGGCGCTCAGCAAAATAAACTTAAGCGCCCAGGGATTATTGATGGCAAATACTGTGATTTGGTCTTTGACCTAATAGTTTATATTGATGGCTATGAAGATGATTTACAGGCAATAGATAGTGAGCCTGACATTTTGAAAGCGCATTTTCCATCTAACTTTGCAGGTGGTGTTATGCATCAGCCTGAGCTTAATTCAAATATAAATTGGTGCTGTTTGTATGGTAATGAAAATCAGTTATTTGAAAAGTTAAGGCAACTCCCTTTTTCTGGTTGTTGGGTTATGCCAACTGAGCACAAAATACAGGATTTAGATGAGCTACTCTTATTATTAAATAATGACTCTAAATTGAGCCCATCTATGATGGGGTATATGTTACTCACTGAACCGAAAGCTAGAGTAGGTGCGCTTGAAAAACTTCATTGTTATGCTGAACCAGTAATAGGAGTAGTAAAATACGAAACTGCAATTAGTATTAGGTTAAAAGGTATTAGCAACTATTTTAGTAACGCTTTTTGGATGCTAGATGCACGAGAAAAGTTTATGCTAATGAAAAAGGTTTAACCGGAAGATGCTCAATGGAACTATGTAATATATTAAAATACGACCGATCGCTTTACCCTGGTAAAGCTGTGTTTTTTTATAAAACGGCTGACTCTAATTTTGTTCCTCTAGAGGCTGACGTTAATAAGATTAGAGGCCCAAAATCTGGTTTTACTGAAGCATTCACCCCGCAGTTTTTACCAAAAAATATCTCACCTCAGGACTTAACACATAATAATATATTAACTCTAGAAGAGTGTTATGCCCCTCCAAATGTGGAACATATATTTTGTCGGTTTTCTTTAAGGGTTCAGGCTAACTCGTTGGCCCCTTCAGGCTGTAGTGATCCAGAAGTTTTTTCTTTATTAAAAGAGTTGGCTTTAACATTTAAAGAATGCGGCGGTTATAAAGAGCTAGCAGTAAGATATTGTCGAAATATTTTGTTAGGTACATGGCTTTGGCGTAATCAAAACACGGGTAACACTCAAATTGAAATTAAAACCAGCAAAGGCAGTTGTTATTTAATCTATAACACTCGTAAGTTAGCTTGGGAAAGTAAGTGGGCTTCTGATGATCTAAAAGTATTGGAAGAGCTTAGTAATGAAATTGAGAGCGCATTAACTGATCCCAATGTGTTTTGGAGTGCTGATATAACCGCGAAAATAGAAGCCTCATTTTGCCAAGAGATTTACCCAAGCCAAATTCTTAACGACAAGATTAAGCAAGGAGAGGCTTCTAAACAGTTTGTAAAAGCTAAGTGTGCAGATGGCCGTTACGCTGTAAGTTTTAATTCAGTAAAAATAGGTGCAGCGCTTCAGTCAATTGATGATTGGTGGGATGAGGATGCAAGTAAAAGGTTACGTGTGCATGAGTTTGGTGCAGATAAAGAAATAGGCATTGCCCGACGTCCTCCCGATTCTGAGCAGAACTTTTATTCTATTTTCAAAAATACTGAATGGTATTTATCAGCCCTTAAAAATTGCATTACTAATAAAAATGAAAATATAGACCCAGCTATTTATTATTTATTTTCTGTACTGATTAAGGGTGGAATGTTCCAGAAAAAAGCAGAGTCTAAAAAGGCGTAATTATGCAAAGGTATTACTTCACAGTCCACTTTTTACCTAAACAAGCTAATCTAGCGCTGCTAACTGGTCGTTGTATTTCTATCATGCATGGGTTTATTTTGAAGCATAATATTGAAGGAGTGGGGGTTACGTTTCCTAATTGGTCTGATTCATCAATTGGTGATGTAATTGCTTTTGTTCATACGGATATGGAGATTTTAAACAGCCTTAAAGAGCAAACGTATTTTGTTGACATGCAAGATTGTGGCTTTTTTAAAATAAGCCAAGTTTTAGCTGTACCTGAAAACTGCCAAGAAATACGTTTTATACGTAATCAGGCTGTAGCAAAAATATTTACAGGTGAAAGTAGAAGGAGATTAAAGCGCCTGCAAAAAAGAGCGTTAGCAAGAGGTGAAGATTTTAACCCTAAAAAGCTCGTAGCTCCCCGAGAGATTGATATTTTCCATAGGGTGGCTATGACTAGTAAGAGCTCACAAGAGGATTATATTCTGCATATTCAAAAGCAAGATGTCGACTGCCAAGCTGAGCCATACTTTAGTAATTATGGGCTTGCCTCAAATGAAAAGTTTAAAGGCACGGTTCCTGATTTATCACCCTTAATAGAGAGTAATTAACCTTTATTTATAGTGTTATTATAAGTTATTGATATTATTGTTTTCTGAACAAGCGTTAAAAATATGGGTAAAATTGAGTTTGCTTTTTAATTATATGAATTATATAAATAAGCTTAGCTATTTTTATAGTGACCTGCCGTATAGGTAGCTGAGAATTATCCGTTGTTTGGTTATTTGGCTGATATTGAGTGACCTGCCGTATAGGCAGCTGAAGACAAAAAAAATCGATTCGATGTTTAAGTTAATGTAATTCTGCCGAAAAGGCAGTGAGCAGTAATTGAAAAAACCAGTCTTATATTCAAAGGCTGGTTTTTTGTTTTTAGCGTTATGATTTTTATTTCACTGTTGTTCAGCGCCATTTAAATTAAGAATCTCAGGCAGGTTATCAATTGCTTTTTTATAAGCTTAGATTGTGTCATTATTATTAACTACGCCTTTCAAATATAGATCTAAAATCAGCTGAGTCGGCTAGTGTTGCTTTAAAAACATTCTTTAACATCATGAAGGAATGGCGTGTTAGTGAAGAGAATCAACGTATTTTCCTCGGTGACCCTGATAAGTTTAAACTCGATAGATGAAAAAAAGGTAATGCATCAGCTTTAACCGAAAATGTGTTGAAACGCACCTCTTATGTTTTCGGTGTTTATAAAAAATTAAGAATACTCTTTCCTAAAATAGCGCAGGCTAATAAGTGGCTTACTAAGCCAAACGAGGGTTTTAATGGCTCTTCAGCGCTGGATTTCATGGCTGCTGGACAAATAGTAAATTTGCGTAATGTAAGACACTATTTAGATGCGAGGCTATAGTGTTATTGCAATGTGGGTCGCCTAATGTTTGAATAGAAGTCGGATTTTCCAGCTTTTACTAGGAACCGGCTTATAATCTCAAAGTACAAAACGGAAGAAAACTTCCGGTTTGTACGCTTATATTGCTATATTGCGGAAGTAAACTTCCGTTTTTGATAGCGTTAACCTAGATAGCTATATGAGCCATTTTTCGGGGCTTATTTGAGCACAAACCCTAAATATCCAATGCATTAATCCTATATTTATAAATTAAGGCTTCTTCAGACTTAATGTAATTCATTTTAATCATTCAACTATTTATCTAAATCTAAACCTACTTAAATTAAGGTGAAACTTAAGCTAATAAATATCAATCTAAGTGCCACACCTCGCTTGAATTCAAAAAATTCTCAAGCTGCCGCAGATTCTTAATTTAAGTGTCGCTGCTCGCTATGTCACTGTATGGTTGTATTTTATGTCACTGTATGGTTGTATTTTATGTCACTGTATGGTTGCAGCGACAGGATCTAGGATCTTAGTGTGCTTTTATGTTAGAATTCGCGCAATTTTTTGGCATTAGTAAGAAGCACAGCAATGATCTTAGACGATATTCGCGTTGTTTTAGTTAACACATCACACTCAGGTAATATAGGTTCGGCGGCTCGCGCCATGAAAACAATGGGTTTATCAAAACTCTATTTAGTTGACCCTGCTTGTGAAATTGATAGCCATGCAAGTGCGTTATCTGCAGGTGCCAGCGATGTATTAGGCAATGCAGTGATTGTTGATAAGCTTGAAGACGCTATTGCTGATTGTGCATTAACCATTGGTACAAGCGCACGTTCGCGCACGCTTTCATGGCCTATGGTTGAGCCTCGCGAGTGTGGTGAAAAGCTGGTGGCAGAAGCTGAAAATGGTCCTGTGGCATTAGTGTTTGGCCGCGAAAACAGTGGTTTAACTAACGAAGAGCTACAGCTGTGTAATTACCATGTATGCATTCCAGCTAACCCAGAATATAGCTCGCTAAATCTTGCTATGGCTGTGCAAACTTTGTCTTACGAAACACGTATGGCATTTTTAAATAAGCAACCTAAGCAAGAAGCACAAGACGACACCGTTTACCCTAACTCAAAACAAACAGAGTTATTTTACGATCACCTAGAAGAAACACTTTATAACACAGGTTTTATTATCAAACAGCACCCAGGTATTGTGATGACAAAGCTTCGTCGTTTATTTAACCGTGCACGCCCAGAAGAGGCTGAAATGAATATTTTGCGCGGTATTCTTACCTCTATAAATAAATCGATTCCTAAGTAAGGTATAGCAATTAGTTATATAAACGGGTGTTTAAATAACTGGCTAATACTTGACTAAATTACTCAGGTAATTACAATGGAGACAATACTTGACCAAACAGGTCAGGTATTAAAAATTTGTTAACTACATTCAGTTTGAGCGATATGTTTTTAAATCAAATTTTTATCAAGTGATAATACTTGACTAATTTACTCTGGTAATTAAAATTTGCACTCTTTGTGCAGGGGGCGTTATGAAATTAACATCAAAAGGCCGATATGCCGTTACAGCGATGCTTGATGTTGCGCTGCACACAGGTGTTGGTCCTGTCGCCCTTGCTGATATTTCACAAAGACAAGAAATTTCTTTGTCATACCTTGAACAATTATTTGCTCGGCTGCGTAAAAATGGCTTGGTAAGTTCGGTTCGAGGACCTGGTGGCGGCTATTTACTAGGGCGAGAAGCCGGTGTTATTTCTGTTGGTGACATTATTACCGCAGTTGATGAATCGGTTGATGCAACACGTTGCCAAGGCGCCAACACTGGCTGCCAAAGCGGTATGCGCTGTTTAACCCATAATTTATGGTCAGACTTGAGCGCACGTATAGAAGAATTTTTGAACAGTATTACCCTTGCTGAATTGGTGGAAAAATCAGATGTGAAAGAAATTGCATCGCGCCAAGATAACAGTATCAATAACGCAATTAAGCAGTTGGAAAACATTCAAGTAAGCTGTCAACTTTAAGGTTGACCTGCAGCGGAGAGAGAAATGAAGTTACCGATTTATTTAGATTACGCAGCAACCACGCCTGTTGATGAGCGTGTTGCTAAAGAAATGATGCAATGCCTTACAATGGACGGTAAATTTGGTAACCCTGCATCACGTTCACACCGTTTTGGTTGGCAAGCTGAAGAAGCTGTTGACCAAGCACGTACAGATATTGCTGATTTAGTAAATGCAGACCCACGTGAAATTGTTTTCACTTCGGGTGCAACTGAATCAAATAACCTAGCTATTAAAGGTGCAGCACAGTTTTACAAAAAGAAAGGTAAGCACGTTATTACCGCTAAAACTGAGCACAAAGCAGTCATCGACACATGTCGTGAATTAGAACGTCAAGGCTTTGAAGTAACCTACATGGACGTTGAAGAAAATGGCCTGCTTGATCTGCAAAAGCTAGCAGACACAATGCGTGACGACACAGTACTTGTTAGCATCATGCACGTGAACAACGAGCTAGGTGTAATTCAAGACATCGCGACGATTGGCGAAATGTGTCGTGAACGTAAAATCATGTTCCACGTAGATGCTGCGCAAAGTGCAGGTAAAGTATTTATTGACGTACAACAACTTAAAGTTGATTTTATGTCGTTCTCTGCGCACAAAGCATACGGCCCTAAAGGTGTTGGTGCGCTTTACGTTCGTCGTAAACCTCGCGCTCGTTTAGAAGCGCAAATGCACGGTGGCGGTCATGAGCGTGGTATGCGTTCTGGCACACTTGCAACGCACCAGTTGGTGGGCATGGGGACTGCATTCAGAATCGCAAAAGAAGATTTTGAAAAAGATTTTGCACACATCAGCGCATTACGTAAACGCCTAATTGACGGCATTATGGCTGATATGGACGAAGTATACTTTAACGGCACACAAGACCAGTCAGTACCGGGTATTGTAAACATCAGCTTTAACTTTGTTGAAGGTGAATCGTTACTTATGGCAGTAAAAGACATTGCGGTATCGTCAGGTTCAGCCTGTACATCTGCAAGCTTAGAGCCTTCTTATGTTTTACGTGCACTTGGCCGTAACGACGAATTAGCACACAGCTCAATTCGTTTCAGTATTGGTCGTTTTACTACCGAAGAAGAGATTGATTACACCGTTGAATTAATGAAAAACTCTATCGGTCGCCTACGTGAAATGTCTCCACTTTGGGAGATGCATCAAGAAGGTATTGATTTAGATTCAGTTGAATGGGCTCACCACTAATAATTAGTGATGTAAGCACATACCCTAGCAGGTAATGAGGATAGAATTATGGCGTACAGTGATAAAGTAATCGACCACGTAGAAAACCCACGTAACGTGGGTGCTCTAGACAAAAACGATCCGTCAGTGGCAACGGGTATGGTAGGCGCACCAGCATGTGGTGACGTAATGAAATTGCAAATTAAAGTATCGTCTGAAGGCGTTATTGAAGATGCGAAATTCAAAACCTATGGTTGTGGTAGCGCAATTGCTTCTTCTTCACTTGTAACAGAGTGGGTTAAAGGTAAAACACTCGACGAAGCAGCAACAATCAAAAACACGGATATCAGTGCTGAGCTAGAATTACCACCAGTGAAAATTCACTGTTCAATTTTAGCCGAAGATGCAATTCAAGCAGCAATTGCAGACTACAAAAGCAAACAAGCGAAGTAAGAAGAGAAACTCATGGCAGTGACATTGACAGATGCGGCAGCAAACCGCGTACAATCATTTTTAGCAAACCGCGGCAAAGGGTTAGGTCTGCGCGTTGGCATTAAAACGACGGGCTGTTCAGGTCTTGCTTATGTACTTGAGTTTGTTGACGAGTTAAACGAAGACGATGAAACCTTTGCGGCTAAAGGCGTTACTTTAATAGTTGACGCAAAAAGCTTAGTTTACATCGATGGCACAGAGCTCGACTACACTAAAGAAGGCTTAAATGAAGGGTTTAAATTTAATAACCCTAACCAAGCTGACGAGTGTGGTTGTGGCGAAAGCTTTACCGTTTAATTGCTACGTGTAATTGTATTTTGAAGCCCTGCAACTGTAGGGCTTTGTTATTTCTGAATATTACTGGTTGAAGCTATGCGTTACTTTGAATTATTTGCAGTGCCCGTTGATTATAATATTGATTTAGCAACGATTAATAAAAATTACCTAGAGTTGCAGCGTGCTGTACATCCCGACCGCCATGCCAATGCAAGCAGCCGTGATAAGTTAATGTCGGTGCAAAGCGCAGCTGAAATTAACGATGCCTTGCAAACACTTAAGCACCCAGTTAAACGTGCTGAGTATATGTTAAGCGAACTGGGTGTTGATATTCGCGCTGAGCAACAAACACTGCAAGATCCATTATTTTTAATGCAACAAATGGAATTGCGCGAAGAGCTTGAAGAGCTTGCATCAGCGAGTGACCCGGATGCGGCTATTGCTAATTTTGAAAAACAAATAAAACAACTTAACGAGCAATACAGTGCACAACTTGCAGAGCAGTTAGCAAGCAGCAACGAGCAACAGTACCAACTCGCTGCCGATAATATTCGTAAACTGAAGTTTGTTTATAAATTACGAGACGAACTAGAACGCATTGAAGACAGTTTATTTGACGATTAATTACTTGCTGTAAAGCGAGCAAAACGAGTTTAAAGAGCATTATGGCATTATTGCAAATTGCTGAGCCGGGGCAAAGCGCGGCACCACACGAACATAAACTAGCCATAGGTATTGACCTTGGCACCACTAATTCATTAGTTGCTACCGTACAAAGTGGCGAAGCGCGCACTTTAACCGATGAGTTAGGGGCTGCAATGTTACCGTCGGTTGTTCGTTATCAAGCCGGTGGTATTACTGTGGGTAGCGATGCGGCTCAAGCTGCAACACAAGACCCTGCAAATACACTTATTTCGGTAAAGCGTTTTTTAGGCAAAACACAGGCTGAAATAGAGCACAGCTACGGCCAATTACCGTATCAATTTTGTGAAGATAATGGCTCGCTTGCTATTCAAACTGAGGCTGGAAAAGTCAGCCCAGTTAAAGCGTCAAGCCACATCTTAGCGGCGTTGAAAGCGCGTGCAGAGCAAAGTTTTGGCAACCAAGAGATTTTAGGCGCTGTTATTACCGTTCCTGCGTATTTTGATGATGCTCAGCGCCAAAGTACTAAAGATGCAGCAGAGCTTGCTGGCATTAACGTATTACGCTTGTTAAACGAGCCAACAGCGGCGGCTGTTGCCTATGGCTTAGATTCGGGTCAAGAAGGTATTATTGCTGTTTACGACTTAGGCGGTGGTACATTTGATATTTCTGTTCTTCGTTTACACCAAGGTGTGTTTGAAGTAATGGCAACCGGCGGCGACTCAAGTTTAGGTGGTGACGATTTTGATTCACTACTCGTTGACTACTTTAAGCAGCAAACTGGTGTATCAGCGTTATCACCTTCGGTTTTACGTTTATTTATTAACAAAGCCAAAGCCTGTAAAGAAGCGCTAAGCCAATACGCAAAAGTAAATGTAGGGCTTGAATTTGACGGGCAAAACCACACGGTAGAAGTAACGCGCGAAACATTTGACGAAATGGCGATGCCACTGGTTAAAAAAACACTGCGTTCGTGTCGCCGAGCTGTTAAAGATGCTGGCATTGAAAACGAAGAAGTTTTACAAGTTATTATGGTCGGCGGTTCAACGCGTATGCCACTGGTACGCAGCCAAGTACATAGCTTTTTTGATAAAGAACCGCTAACCTCAATCGACCCTGACCGCGTTGTAGCATTGGGTGCAGCACTGCAAGCAGACGTGCTCATTGGCAATAAGCCAGACTCAGACATGTTATTGCTAGATGTACTGCCACTGTCGCTTGGACTTGAAACCATGGGCGGTTTGGTTGAAAAAATTATTCCGCGTAACACCACTATTCCGGTAGCGCGTGCTCAAGAATTTACGACGTTTAAAGATGGCCAAACGGCGATGTCTTTGCATGTATTACAAGGTGAGCGTGAGCTGGTTGACGATTGTCGTTCACTTGCTAAATTTAGCTTAAAAGGTATTCCACCAATGGCAGCTGGCGCTGCGCATATTCGGGTTACCTTTAAAGTAGATGCTGATGGTTTATTAAGTGTTTCAGCGATGGAAAAATCAACGGGTGTGCAAGCCGAAATTCAGGTTAAACCTTCGTTTGGTTTATCTGACGACCAAGTGGCTAACATGCTAAAAGAGTCGATGAGCAACGCAAAAGACGACATGCAAGCACGTATGCTTAAAGAGCAACAAGTTGAGGCTCTTCGTGTTATTGAGGCACTTAATGCTTCATTAGATGCTGATGGCGCGTTACTTGATGACGCTCAGCTTACAAGTTTAAGAGCTGAAATTGCAGAGCTGGTAAAAGTGCGCGAAAATGCTCAACAACCTAGCGAAATTAAAGCGGCTATCGAAAAAGTAGATAACGCCAGTAGTGAATTTGCATCGCGCAGAATGGATGCATCAATTAAAAAAGCCCTAACGGGTCAGTCAGTAGACAACATTTAAGAGAGATTAGAATGCCACAAATTGTTTTTCTTCCACATCCTGAATTGTGTCCTGACGGCGCTGCAATTGAAGCACCTGAGGGGCAAACTGTGCTCGACGCGGCGCTTAAAAATGGCATAAGCATTCCACACGCATGTGAAAAGTCGTGTGCGTGTACTACGTGTCATTTAGTTATTCGTGAAGGGTTTGATTCACTTGACGAAAGTGACGACCTAGAAGACGATATGCTAGACAAAGCGTGGGGCTTAGAGCCTGAGTCGCGCCTTGGTTGCCAAGCAATAATTAGAGATGAAGACTTAGTGGTTGAAATACCTAAGTACAATCTCAATATCGTTAATGAAGAGCACTAGTTTTTAATTAACGACTATTATATTAAAAGCCGCTGTTTAATACAGCGGCTTTTTTGTTTGTAAATTGTAGGCGTGACGAGTAAAGCGTGTAAGTTATTTTGTAGACGTAAAGAGTTAGCCTTGGCTCTATGCCACGCATTAAAAGCTAACCCCTAAAATATTTTTCGGAGGTGTACTTTGAGTAATCTAATTTTTTGTGACTCGTTTATTGATGGTGAATTTTATAAAACCAATGAACACTTTAGCGTTAACGATCCCGCTACCCAACAAAGTATTATTGAAGTAAGTGATATAGACGAGCAAGGCGTTAATAGCGCCATAACTGCCGCACAGGGCGCTTTTGTAAAATTAAAAAACACTAACGCCACTGAGCGTAGTGAAACGCTAATGCGCTGGTATGAGCTTGTGATCAAGCACAAACAAACATTAGCTGAACTAATGACCAAAGAGCAAGGTAAGCCACTTAAAGAATCGCTGGGCGAAATAGATTACGGTGCAGGCTTTATAAAATGGTTTGCAGAAGAAGCTAAGCGAAGTTATGGCGATGTGATCCCACCTACCGACAATAACCACCGTTTAACCAGTTTTAAGCAGCCTGTAGGCGTTGTAGCAGGTATTACACCATGGAACTTCCCAGTTGCAATGGTGACGCGTAAAGTGGCGCCTGCTTATGCTGCAGGCTGTAGTTTTATATTAAAGCCTTCTGAGCATACGCCGCTATGCGCGATTGCATTAGCATACCTAGCCGACCAAGCTGGCTTTGTTAAAGGGGCATTTAACGTACTTGTATCGCAAGACGCTAAAACAGTGGGAAAGATGCTCACTGACTCACATATTGTTCGCAAGTTTACTTTTACTGGCTCTACAGGTGTTGGTAGCCAATTACTTAAGCAATGTGCCGACACGGTTAAGCGTATCTCAATGGAATTAGGCGGCAATGCGCCGTTTATCATTTTTGATAATGCGGATCTGGATGATGCGATTGATGGGCTTATGGCGGCTAAATTTAGAAACAGTGGCCAAGCATGTGTAGCCGCAAACCGCATTTTTATTCAGCGCAGTATTTTAGATGAAGTGCTGAGTAAAATTACGCCTAAAGTAGCCGTATTAAAAGTAGCCAATGGGTTTGAAGAGGGCGTAGATATTGGCCCCCTTATTTACCCAAAAGCGAAAGAGAAAGTACAGCAGCTTGTGCAAGATGCACTTGATAAAGGCGCAGACCTAATAGGGGATAACAGCAGTTTAGGCGGCAGCTTTCAAAACCCGCTCATTGTTACTAACGTAACGACTGAAATGGATATATACCACGAAGAAGTATTTGGCCCTGTATTAACGGTCATCCCTTTTGATGAAGAAGCAGAAGTGCTTGCGCTTGCTAATGATGTGCCCTATGGTTTAGCCGCTTATTTTTATAGCCAAGATTTAAAACAAGTTTACCGCATTAGCGAAGGGCTTGAGTTTGGCATGATAGGCGTAAATGAAGGGGTAATATCAAACCCCGTTGCTCCGTTTGGTGGGGTAAAGCAATCTGGCTTAGGGCGAGAGGGTGGACACCAAGGACTTAATGAATACCTAGAAGAAAAGTACGTGTGTATCAAAATTTAATAGCAATCCGCGATTTTACGTTTAAGGTTCTTAGGCTGTGTTTCGGTAACGTTTGTTTATTACAATAATATGGCGAAATCATGAACTTTTCTTTTTGCTATTGATACAGCAAGGACTAAGTGCTACCTTTGCCACATATTTTTTGTTAATAAAACAACACTAAAAACCAAATAAAAAGTAAAAGGATTTCTATAAGTAGAAATAACCCCGTGTGTAAATGCCACCGTAAGGTGGCATTTTTTTGTTCGGCGTCGTTAATGTTGGTGAGGCATTAATGGATTGGTTTATATCCAGGTAAGTTATTAAGGTCTACGTCATCAAGCTGTTCTGGATTTGCGTATTCACTAATATAATTTTTGTACACACCGGATTCGATAAAAACAGCGAAAATATCAGGGTCTAAGTGGTTTTTTTCGACCATAGTACCGAGTATAAATAAACACTCACTTACCGGCTTTGCCTTTTTATAAGGCCTATCTACCGCTGAAAGTGCTTCAAATATATCGGTAATTGCCATTAGTCGAGCAGGCACCGACATTTGCTCTTTGGTGAGACCCCTTGGGTAACCTGTACCGTCGAGTTTTTCATGATGCCCTAATGCATACTCAGATACTTTACTTAAGTGTTTAGGGAACGGCAGGGCGTCTAAAATATTTTTAGTGACATCCATATGACGCTTCATGACATCATGCTCGCCAGCGGTGAGCGTTCCTCTTCGTATTGACAGGTTTTCAACTTCATCATCATTGAGCAGTGGTGTGCGTATATCGTTGATCACTAAATGATAGTGCTTTGCAATGCGTTCTATTTGGGCAAGTTCTTTATCGTCTAAAAATTCCCCACCCACATTAATGCGTTGTAATAAGGCACGGTCCAGTGCAACCTGCTTAAGCTCGGTATCGAGCAGTCGTTCGAGTTGCTGCACCTCTACAGGCTTACCATTTTTCATTGCTGAGATTATTTGTTCTTGGTAGTTAATTTTTAAATCTCGGCTAATGATCTCAAATTTAGCGTCTATGAAGCTGATACGATCAAAAATGGTTTCTAATTTAGTCGCCTTTTCCATAATGTGATCGGGGGTGGCGATTTTTCCGCAGTCATGTAACCAGCCAGCTATATCTAATTGATGACGGTCTGAGTCGCTCATAGAAAATGACGCTAATGGGCCCTTGCTTATTGCATTTACCGCATCGGCCAGCATTAACGTTAATGCGGGTACACGCTTGCAATGTCCACCGGTATGAGGCGACTTTTCATCGATAGCCATTGCAATGGTTTCAGCAAAAGTAGAAAACAACTCTTCCATTTCTTTAATCAGTGATGAGTTAGTTAATGCAATAGCCCCTAAAGAAGCAAACGAGCGTATTAGCGTAACGAGCTCTTCACTAAAGGGAATAATATTATTGTTGTTATCTTTTACGTTTATAAGCTGTATCACACCTAAAATATCATCTTGGTGATCTTTTAAAGGAATAGTTAGCATTGATTGCGTACGATAACCCGTGCGAGCATCCATTTCACGCGCAGCGCTCATATCAAAAGGCAGTGCAGCGTATACATCAGGAATATTAATTACTTTGCCTGAATTAACTGCATGGGCAACGATTGCTCGTTGGTTTGGTTTGCCATCGATATACAAATCAATATTAGGAAAGCTAACAAAACGATCTGAACCACCCCCCAAGTATAAGTTAAGTGATTTATTGATCACTGTTTCAAACTTAAGCTGATCATCTTCTGTAATCGAATAAATACTGCCAGCATCTGAGTTAGCAATAGACATAACAACTTGTAAAATTTCGTCTAACAGCAGTTGTGGCTCTTTTTCGGTAGTAAGGCGAATACTAATATCGATAAAGTGCTGAAGGTTTGTTCTGTCTTTAATGTGCTGAGGCATATTTTTGCTACTTTTTTGTATGTACGAAGGCACCATTCCAATCCTTAGCGAGTGTTTGTATATCTGTACTTTGTATTCGTTCTATGTAAATACGGTAAACGCCTGCGTTTAATACAGCGTTATTTTCTAATTGCTCAAATAAGCTAAGCGCATTTTCCCATTCTTTGTTATGGAAAAATGTGATGGCTTTAAGCGAGTTATCTATTTCTTTAAGCTGTATTTTATTGAGCTTATTCGTATAATTTATGGGTTCATATAATGCAATTGAGGCTTTTTTTCCAACCACCTGTACTTTATCTATGAGCCTAAAAGTAATTCCTGAGCAAGCTTGCATTGTTTCTTCAGTGACCAGAATAGCGACACCGTAAAACTTGGTCAAGCTTTCGACTCTAGCACCTAAGTTAACCGCATCACCCAAAACTGTATAGGCTTTACGATATATTGAACCCATGTCTCCTACATTCATATCGCCAGAGCTCAAGCCTACTCCAATACTAATTGCAGGAAGGTTTTGCTGTGCAAACACGGCGTTTATTTCTATTAGGCCTTCATTCATTGCTAAAGCCGCTTCTACGCCGTGTTGGGCGTGGTCTTTATCTATTAACGGGGCATTCCAAAATGCCATGACCATATCGCCAACGTATTTGTCGATTGTGCCATTATTATCAAATATTATTTTAGTAATAGAGCTTAAGTATTGGTTTAAATACTCACTTAATTGATGAGCCGACATGCTCTCAGACAGTGACGTAAAACCTCTTATATCGGCAAATAAAACAGTCATGTTTCTGCGTTCGCTTGTTTTAGCTAGGTTACCGCCTTGCTCTATAAGCTGGTTGATACGTTCTGGTGGTACATATTGGTCAAACATCGTTTTTATTTTTTTGCTGTGTTTCATTTCAGCAATAGAACCAACAATAATGTAATAGCTAGCCAGAAGAGTGGTGAGTAACAAGGTCATGAATAAAGGAAGGCTCACCTTTTGTGCTGACCACAAATAAAAATTTATAGCGACGACAACACCAGCAACAATAATTGAGAGTGCCAAAATAAAACGTGCGGTTTTGCCAATACTAAAAAACGACAGCACAAGGCCAGTAATAATAATAATGATCAAACTGGCGCCAAGTGACCAACTCGGTTTTGAAGGAAGTAGTTGTGGGTTCATGAGTCCTTCAAATATATTGGCATGAACTTCAACTCCCGGGTATTGTAAGCCCACAGGTGTGGATCGTAAGTCAGCCAACCCCACAGCAGAGGTGCCAATAAACGCGACGCTTCCTTCAAGCTCTTTCAAGCCAACTCGTTGGGTTAGCACATCGGTTGCTGAGTAATATGGAAAGCTTCGAGCGCCGCCTTTATAAGGAATAAGTACTTGTCCGTATTCATCGGTTTGGATCCATTTATTGTGAAACTTAATGCCTTCAAATAGGGTTATACCATTTGATGTCGTTGAGCGTGTTTCTATTGTGTTTGCTAATGTGTACAAACGGGCGGCCTCAAGGGCCAACGAAGGGTAAAGGGTATCACCTACACGATTAATCAATGCTGCTTTTCGTATAAAGCCATCTTCATCACTATGTGCATTAATAAAACCTTGGCCTGATGCGGCATTTTGTAACTGAGGGATATTAATAATAGCACCCGGGTAGTCATTAATTTGCGAGTTGATGTGATCATCTTCTCGCCAAACCACGCTACTTTTAGATGGCGCTTTATGCTCACTTAATTTGTCGTTAATTAATAAAAACCCTAAGGTAATATCATTTTTTGCCAGCGCTTTAGCCAATTTTGTATCGGCATCTACTTGTTGTTTTATTGTCGAAAGGGGGGTCGAATACTTTGCCGAAAAGTCAGGAAGTTCCGTCATGATTTTAGTGACAGGGTTTACTTCAGGCTCCGAAAAAAATATATCGAAGGCGATAACAATAACACCAGCGTCAGTCAATTTAGTTACTAGCTCAGCTACTTTAGAGCGACTCCAAGGGAAGCGCCCCTGTTCTTGCATGCTTTTTTCATCAATATCGATGATCACTACAGATTCATTTACTTTTCTTGGTGTCTCTGCAAGGGTTAGTTGTAAGCGTGAATCGTAAATAATCCCTTCAACTCGGTTTAAAAGTTTAGCTACAGCGCCTGTCGAAAAAAATTCAATAGATGCTATGAGTAATGTGATCAATACACCAATATAAAAATGCTTTGATGTTATTTTTTTTAATAGGTTAATAGTCAAAGCTCCTAGCGCATTTAAAATTCAAAAACGCGCCCCTCTTTACCACATTCAATACGCACATCCTTGCCGTAGCTTGTTTGTAAATAACGTTCTATTTCGGTAAGTTGCTCATCGGTTCTTGATGGATCGTGACTGATTATCACCATGTTTTTGACTTTCGCTTTTATTGCAAGTTGAGCAACTTGGTCAATAGTGCTGTGGCCCCAGCCATGTTTTAATGGTAAGTCAGCATCAATAAGTTGAGCGTCATGTATAAGTAAATCGGCCCCTTCTATAAATGCTGCCCACTCGCTAATACTGGTTTTAGTTTGCTGAGGTGGGTTAAGCTCGTTGTCGGTCACATATGCCACCTTCGCGCCATCAGCAATTAAGCAATAAGCAGTTCCGCCACCAGGGTGATTTAGCGGTGCGGTGGAGATAGAAAAACCATTAAGGTTAAATTGCGATTGTGCCGAAAGCTCAGTATTGAGCGTAATGTTTGACGGTAAATCTTGATGGCGTACAGGGAAATAAGAGCCACTCATTTGTTTTAAAATAGCGTGTTGGCTACCTTTATCCTCAACATCACCTGCAACAATTGTTATATCGCGATTTGCTTGATAAATAGGTTTAAAAAAAGGAAAGCCCTGAATATGATCCCAATGATTGTGAGTGAGCAAAATATAGATGGGGCTTTGCTGCTCGAGTAAATAATCTCCAAGTTTTGCTATTCCAGTGCCCGAGTCTAATATCAGTGCACTGCCATTATTTTTTGTCACATAAGTACACGATGTATTCCCACCATATAGGTGGGTATCGCTACCGGGTGTAGGCATTGAGCCTCTTACCCCAAATAATTCGACTTTCATTTATGGCTCAACTCCATCCGGATAAAAATCAAACTTAGATACACTGATATTATTTGAGTTACCATTATCGCAAGTGCTACTTAAGGCTATTTGCGTGTCAGTTTGTAGAATCAACGAGGAAAATACGAGTGAATTTGTACACAGGTTAGCTTGGTAATAACCAACTCCACTAGTACCAAATGTGTTATCAAGCTCACCATTTGTAGTAATTCGTGCAATTACGCCCTGGTTGTTACTAGTACCGACTAATATAAGTTTATCAGTGCTATCTAGCTTGGCACCTTTAATTAAAGTATTGCCGGTTGCAGCTAAACTATATTGGCCAACGCCATTGTCAGCAAAGCTTGTATCTAACGCACCTGACGAAAGCAAGCGCACAACATTCGCTTTATCAGGTGTAGCGGCTAAATTTGCAACTAAATAGATTGCGCCAGATGAGTCGGTTAGTACACTGGCTACTTTGTTGTTGATGTTAGGCGTATCGGTACCTAAATATCTAAACAACTCATTGCCGGTTAAGTTAAGTTTGAGCGCAATTAATGATGAATCAGCACCTGTTACTAATTTACCAGCAATAAAAATCTCATTGTTATCAATGTGAATTTTAGAAAAACCCTCATCCGTTAACCCTAATAAAACGCCTTCAATGCCAAAGCTTGTAGCGAGTACCCCTTGCGCTGTAAGCATCATTGCAAATGACTGTGTGTTACCAGATTGCGTTGCAGTACCCACTGCAACAATATTGTTACTATTGGTTATTGCTATATCTGATAATGTAAGCGCCTCGGTATTTTCAATGTTGGTTACATATATGCCGTCGGTTGCAAATGTTGTGTCGAGGGAGCCGTCTTGGTCCACTTTGGCTACAAAACCTTGCGAGCCATTGGTGGTTTTTTTAGTACCAGCAAGTAATAAGTTGCCATTGTTTAATTCAGCTAACGCAACGTGTTGCGAGTTTAACTCTATGGTAATTTCTTTGTGGCCCGTTTTACTAAAGCTTGTATCTATTGCGCCTGTACTGGTAAAACGGGTTAATACTAATTTTATTACACCGTTTGTTTCGGCTGTTGAGGCAAGCATATATTTACCTGCTTGAGCGCCATTACTAAGTTGTATCAATTTCATTGATTTATCGTTTGACGCTTCGCTTATTTCATCAACTGTTAAATAACCTGTGCTATTGAAATTAGTAAATAATGCGGCTTGATCGGTTATCGCTCCAATAAATGGTTTAGCGTTGGTGTCGTCATCAATGCCGGCTACCCATAAAGTATCGTTAGAGTCGATAGACGTTGTGTTTACAGTTTGTTTAGCATCTATACCTGAAAGAATACTGACTCCAGACTCACCGTACGTATCATCAAGTAAACCAGTTGAGCTAATTACGCGAGCTGTAAATACGTGTTCTGCAATAGGAATACCCGTTGTGCCCGAGAGCATTATTTCATTTTTAATTGGCTCGTATTGAATACCCGTTACTTGAGCGCCGCCATTTATGACCCCGTTACCGGTGCCTCCACTTTCACCATCAATGTCATAAATTGCTATTCCGTCGGTATCAAAATTGGTCACTAGCTCGCCATTTTTATCAATGGCTAACATAACAGCTTCTTTTTCACCTGTTTGCCGTGTCATATAGCCACCCGCAAAAGCTATAAAATTAGAATCTGCTAAACCACCAATCGCAAATAACTCATCGTCTTTGTTGCTATCTGGTTGGCCTAAGTCGCTTGATAAGTTAATGATAAGTGGAACGCCACCATTAAAATTACCATCGTTATCTCCATTTGCTTTTAAATAGCGAAGAAGTGAGTTTTTAGTACCATCCGCATCGGTCATGCTGCCCACAACTAAATAGTCTGAGTTTTCAAAGTTTTTAACTGCGTAGCCTTCATCATCGCGATTAGCACCACTTACATCAACAATGACGGGAGTAGAGTTTTCAAATGACAAGTCGTCGGTTTTATAATGTATCCATAGGCTATCGGTTTGAGTACCATCAAAGTGCTTGCCTACAGCCACTAATTCACTACCATTAACTTCAAGGTCATTAATAACGCTAGTACTGTTTAGCGTTGTACACTTTATACCCGTGTTACTTTCCCCGTCGTCTGAGCCAGTTCTTAATGCTCCTGCAAGATCCATCTTAAGTACGCACGCTTCGTTATTACTGCCATCAAAACTAGAGTAGGCAATAAACAAATCGGTGCCGTCGGAAATAATGGCAGTGGCTTCTTCATCTTGCTCTAAATCAAGTACTTTAGTGCCTGTGGTATTAAACGCGGTATTTACATCACCATTATTTGTGTACGAAACAATAAGAATGTCTTTGTCTGCATTATTGGTAAAGCCCACAAAATATAAGTTGTTATTAAGCGCTATGCTGTCGTTAAATTGCCCACCTGAAAATACGCTGCCTAGATCGAGCTGCCCTGTAATAGGGCGACCAAATGATGTATCTTCAACAGGGATTAGTGGCTCGACAACATCAATTATATTAACCGTGATATTAACCGCAGTCGTTTCATTAGGTGTGCCGTTATCTGTTACTTGAATATTTAATATGTATTGAGTTTTGGTTTCATAGTCAAAAGGGGTTTCGCCATTCACACTTAAAATGCCAGATGATGCATTTATGTTAAATAAAGCAAGATCACCGCCGGCTAATACGTAAGTTAAATCTTGGTTTTCATAATCAGTTGCAACAATGGTTCCTATAATGTCGGAGTCTGTCGCGTCCTCATTAATGCTAAAGCTTTGTTCAGCAACTATGGGCGCATCATTGATTGGGTTGATAGTAATCGCTAATGTACTGTTAGCCGTTCCACCATTATTATCACTTGCAGTGTAAATCACCGTTGCAACACCGTTTGCATTAGCAGCAGGCGTATACTGAATTTGGTTGTTTACAACACTTACAGCACCCACATCGGCAGTGGCGTTACTGATTACTAAGCTATCGCCATCCACGTCTAAATCATTAGCGAGTACATCAATAGTAATGGGCGCCGCATCTTCATCCATAGTTGCGGTATCAGCGGTTGCAACGGGTGCATCGTTAATTGGGTTGATAGTAATTGCTAATGTGCTGTTATTAGTGCCACCGTTATTATCACTTGCCGTGTAAGTGACCGTTGCAACACCGTTTGCATTAGCTGCAGGCGTGTACTGAATTTGGTTATTTATAATCGTTGCCGTGCCTTCATCAGCGCTCGCGGTACTTATTACTAAGCTATCCCCATCCACATCTGAATCGTTAGCCAGTACATCAATAGTAATAGGCGCTGCATCTTCATCCATATTTGCGGTATCAGCAGTGGCAACGGGTGCATCGTTTATTGGGTTGATAGTAATCGCTAATGTGCTGTTAGCCGTTCCACCGTTATTATCGCTCGCAGTGTAAATCACCGTTGCAACACCGTTTGCATTAGCAGCAGGCGTGTACTGAATTTGGTTATTTACAATAGTTGCTGTGCCTTCATCAGCGATCGCGGTACTTATTACTAAGCTGTCGCCATCCACGTCTGAATCGTTAGCGAGTACATCAATAGTAATAGGCGCTGCATCTTCATCCATATTTGCGGTATCAGCGGTTGCAACGGGGGCATCGTTTATTGGGTTGATAGTAATCGCTAATGTGCTGTTAGCCGTTCCACCATTGTTATCACTTGCAGTGTAAGTGACCGTTGCAACGCCGTTTGCATTAGCTGCAGGCGCGTACTGAATTTGGTTATTTACAACACTTACAGCACCCACATCGGCAGTGGCGTTACTGATTACTAAGCTGTCGCCATCCACGTCTGAATCATTAGCGAGTACATCAATAGTAATGGGCGCCGCATCTTCATCCATAGTTGCGGTATCAGCGGTTGCAACGGGTGCATCGTTGATTGGGTTGATAGTAATTGCTACAGTGCTGCTAGCCGTTCCACCGTTATTATCGCTTGCCGTGTAAGTGACCGTTGCAACACCGTTTGCATTAGCTGCAGGCGTGTATTGAATTTGGTTGTTTACAACACTTACAGCACCCACATCGGCAGTAGCGTTACTGATTACTAAGCTGTCGCCATCCACATCTGAATCGTTAGCGAGTACGTCAATAGCAATAGGTGCCGCATCTTCATCCATGGTTGCGGTATCGGCAGTGGCAACGGGCGCATCGTTGATTGGTAAAATAGTAATGCTCAGTGTTGAAGTCGCATTTGCATCTTGCGCATCTTTTATTGAATAAGTCACCGTTGCTACACCATTTGCATCGGGGGCGGGTGTGTACTGAATTTGATTATCAACAATTAGCGCAGTGCCACTGTCGGCAGAGACTTCGCTTAATATTAAGCTGTCGCCGTCAATATCTGAATCATTGGCTAAAACGTCAATGAGCAATGCAATTGCGTCTTCATTTATGGTAGCAAGGTCAGCGTTTGCAACGGGTGCATCATTTACAGGCGTTACAATAATCGTAACACTTGCGGTACTGTCTTTCTCACCAGGAGAGCCATTTTCATACCCATCAGTAATACTGTAGGTAAGAACAGTTTGCCCAGAAAAGTTGGCCGGCGGGGTATATTCAATTTGCCCATTAACAATGCTTGCTGAGCCAAGTGTGCTATTTACATTAAATAGTGTAATGGTATCGCCGTCAGCGTCTGTGTCATTTGCTAATACATTAAGCTGTGTTGCGCTGCTATCTTCGGCTATGGTGAACTGATCATCGCTTGCTTCAGGGAAGGTGTTATTTCCACTTTCACTTAGTGTTACTTGAGCGGTTGCGGTTAAGCCCTGTTCGTTTGAAATTGAATAAGAAAAACTATCGACCCCAGAAAAATCAGCATTGGGTTGATAAGTGAATGAACCATCACTATTTAAATTGAGCGTGCCGTTTTGAGGCACTGTAACAGGTGTGGTGTTAACAGTAAGTTCGCCAGTTTCTATATTAAAGTCGTTGGCTAGTAGGCCACTTTCAGCTGAGACTGAAAATAGACTATTTCGGCTAAACTGATATGCGTCGTTTTGCGCAACCGGGTTATCTGGCTGGCTATTTACAATGACAGTCACAGTTGCTGTGGCACTCGCACCCTGAGAGTCAATGGCTGCATATTGAAACTGGTCTACCCCATTAAAGTTAGCATCAGGTATGTAACTAAAGCTGCCATCAATGCTAAGTAAAAGTTGCCCGTGAGTAGGTGCAACTATAAAGGTGTCGTCTACCGTAAATGTGTCACCGTTAGGATCGGTATCATTGCTAAGTACCCCATTTTCTGCAGAGATAACAAGCGTATTATCTTCGTTTACGTTATAACTATCGTTATTAGCAACGGGAGCCGAGTTAGTATTGGTACTTACAATAAATACAGTTGCTGTAGCTTCACCGCCTTGGTTATCAATAACTTTATATTGAAAGCTATCTTCACCTTGCATATTTGGTTCGCCTTGGTATTCAAAGCTACCGTCAGCAAATAAGGTTAGCTGTCCGCGCAGCGGCTCATTAACAGGCGCTACATCAACCGTAAGTTCATCTAAATCAACATCGCTATCATTACCTAACAAACCGGGAGCTGAAACAGTTAACGTACCATCGTTTGAAATATTATAGGTATTGTTTAGGGCAGTAGGCGCATCATTAATTGGGTTGATAGTTATTGCCACAACCGCGGTGTCGGTTCTGCCTAGCTCGTTAATAATTTGATAGCTAAATGCATCTTCACCATTAAAGTTAAGCGCAGGCTGATAAGTAAAATCACCCGATTCGGTCATAGTTACTGAGCCATGCGAAGGGGGGACTAATACTTGTGTGTTGGCAAGGAGCTGTCCGCTATACGGATTCGTATCGTTTGTTAGTACATTGCCTTGCAGGGCAGTATCTTCATCAATTTCAAATATATCGTTGTTAGCTGTAGGAGCAAAAGCAAGTTCTCCACCTAGGGGAGCTATGTTTATTAAGTTAGAAAACCCACTTTCACCGCTACCATCTATGCCTGTTATAAGAGCTTGGTAGCTTTTGTTTGTAATTGTGTTTGGTATTGTAAAGAAAGGGTCCGAAATGCTTAAAAATTGTTGGCCATTTTCAAGTTTATCAACATTAGAAGGCGACACACCCGGTTGGGTGGCAATATATACGTTATAACGGTTTAGCTCATTGTTGGCTTGCCAAGTAAGGTTAATACCTTGATCTTCTCGTTGAGCTGTTACTCCTACAATTTGATGAGGCTGCCAGCTAAACGTAATTGCATCGGCAAGAACTTGGTTTTGCAGTGTATCTGTTATCCATATTTCTAAGCGTAATTCTCCGGCACTTGCACCATAAATAGATGGGCTTAGCCCAATAACAGAACGCTCGTATTCATTACCACAATCAGATGAGCAAATAGGTAGGCTTTTATTAACGCTGGGTAATACTAAGTTTATTTCGCTAATGCCGTCGGGATCGCGGGCGTTAAGTAAAAATGAAACATTACCCTGTACTGTTTCTGTTTGAGTAAAGCCAATAGTAGCTTGCGAGTTTGCTATAGCTGAGCCCACAGCGCCGCGACTCACGGTATTTTCACCTAAAATCTGTATTTGTGTTGTTTTATTACTGGCTAAAACGCCCGCTAAATTTACATAACTTGCAACGGCTGGTGGGTTAACTGTAGATGTAGGCGCTTGCGCTGACGCTTGAGGTTGTTGCTCATCTGAGCCTCCGCAAGCACTTAGTGCAAACATCATTGAACCAAGCAAAAAGTGTTTTTTGGCGGTCATAATTTAATACTCCAAAATAAAAGCGGTCTATCCAATGTGTTTACGGTTCTAAAATAAAAGAACCGCTCGCGTTTACATCTGGATTATTAATTTCACTCAACTGAAAGTTACCTATAATGGTGTCTAGGTCATTTAAAAACACCGCGTCTATATCACCTTCTGCTTTATTGTTTCCGTATGAGGCAAACGTAATAGCTAAATCAAGTTCACTTATATTCATTAAACCACTGTACGCGGCATACCATGTACCACCTGCATCTTTAAAGCTAATTTCGCCATCAGGCACTGTCCCATTGTCAAAATCAACGGCCATAGTCATAGAAAAGTCGGTAACGCCTCCTGCACTTGAAGCCACACTAAAATCAGAAGCGTTGTAGTTAAAAATACCTTGGCGCTGAGCTATTTGGTCAACTAAAGATGTATTATCTACAGCCTGAAATTGCTGCTCTGAGTATGCATCTGCTGTGCTATCATCTTCTATAATGGTGTTGTTTGTTGAGGCTGTTTGAGTTTGCTCTGTTTCTTCACTTTCGCTATTAGGCTCAATAGTTGCAACGGTTTGATCAAATACAGCTGCGGCACGTGTTGTTGTAAAAACATCACCAGTCCCTGTAATTTGGGCAAACGAAAATGCTTCATTATCACCAAGCGACAGCACATTATTGTTTGTAAGTGTTAGGTCGATTGCACCATCCCACACAGCTATAAATACATCACTACCTACTAGCTGCACTTCAAAGTGCGTGCCACGAATACCAATTGACCCCACAGGGGTTTTGACGTCATAAGCACCGCCATTTTTTTTGATAACGCCAGATATAGAACGCAGGCCGCCTTTGAGTAACTCAATAGATGCAGACCCTTGTTGTGTATTTTTATCAAACTGGTAATTGGCTATATTAAGTTCTGAATTTTCTTTTAAAGAAATTAAACCGCCATCTAACATTGAAAACTGCGCTTTACTTTGGTTGCCAGTCGTTATTCGGTCTATACCAAAAACAGTATCACGACGCTGCAATTGACGTTGTTGGGTTGCCTCATTTGTTGCTAATACAGAACCACGGGCCAAAATTGTTTTACCCGCAGGCTCACTTGCTTGCGCATAAAAATTTACACACAGTAAGGCGGTAATGATAGGAAGTATGTGTTTCATAAATACCTTAAATTAAAATGAGTAAGAGGCGCTTAAATTAATGTCTAAACGGTCGTATTCGAACAAAGCAATATTGCTGCTTTTATCCTGATAGTTAGTGGTTAGTTGCAAAGCAAAATCACGACTAACTAAGTAGCGAACAGTAGCCGAGAGCATAAGTAGATTATCGGCACGTTCTTGCAAAAATAAAGGATGATCTTCTTGATAATTAATCCATTGGTAACCAGCAAGTGAAAGTAATTGCCAATTTTTGGCTAATTGAGTGTTGGCTTGGTAGAACACACTGGTGCTTTGGCGACTATTAAATTCTCCCTGAGTTAAGTCTGCGTCTTCATTTTTAACATTGACACTAAAGCGGTTAAACCAATGCTGTGTTGAATAACTTACTCCAGTATTAATCGCATAAAATGTATTATCGAGCTTGTCGTCAAACCGGTTGTTTAATTCCCCCCCACTGAGCGCTGCAAAAAGGGTAATACTGTCTGATAACGTAAAATCAGCCCCCAAGGTAATAGCCGACTCAGTTCTATAAAGTTCTGAATCAAGTATTAAAGGCGTTGTTGAAGCCTGAACGTGCCAATTAATACTTCCAATATCATAATTGTATGCAGCACTAAAATGGGCATTAACGCGGTCATACTGACTCAGTTCGGCGAATTTATACCATCCAGCGTTAGCGTTTATTACTACAGTGCTTTGTTGGTTAATAGGGTAAGAGTATTTACCTGAGTAATTAAGCTTAGCGTAACTATCATCTGTGCTTTTACTTTCAGGAGATAATAAAAATTCCCCAATTTCAGGAATAATAATTGTATCTTCTGTAGTGCCTGCATTTACGTTGCCATCAACACCTAACGCAAACTCAATATTTTGAGAATAAAAATCACCTGCTCGTTTACTTTGTAAAGCGACCTTATCTAGCAATGCCCGTGCAGAGGTTTTTATAGTGTTTGGCGCCATAGATGAGTTAACAAGTATTAAGGCTTGATTTTGTGCAGCAGGAAAGTTTTTTACCAACATATAAGCGCGAGCTAAAAATAAACGCGCTTCATACCACTTTGGGTTGCTTTCAATGGTGCGCTCAAAAGCAAAAATAGCCTCAGCAGTATGATTTAACTTTAAAGCAGAAACGCCTAACAAAAAATCATAAGTGGGCTCGCCTAAATACTGGTTTTGTTCGTGGCTTAGCTGGTAGGCTTGATGAAATTTTTTTTCAGAGACTAATTTTTGTACATTGATTAAAAACTGACTGTAGCTGTTAATATTTTGTGCAATAGAACTAAAACTGAGGGCGGTTAAATAACTACATAGGAAAAGCTTTAGAATCGGTTTAATCATACTTAGTTATATATCTTGAAAAGTGTAGATATATTTTACAGTAAAAATAGGTTTTGAACAGAAAATAAGCGGTTTTTAATAAGAATACATAATAAATTCAATGATATTTAATTTTAAGCATAAATATCAATTCATCGAAGATAATATAGGGCTAACAAATTTGAATGTAAGCGGGTTTAAAAAGTTTGTGTAAGATTAACGTTGTAGATTTTATTAACAGAGGAAGATTGGTATAGAAAAAATGGGGCGATTGACGGGGCTTGAACCCGCGACAACCGGAATCACAATCCGGGGCTCTACCAACTGAGCTACAACCGCCACAACACACCTTGTTTGGTGTGGCGCGCATAATACATAAAATAATAAACCTTGTGAAGCCTTAAATTAAAAAAAATTAAATTTAAAAATAAAATCTAAAAATTCACTCTCGTACAGCGAAAGTTCAGTAATGCTTGTTCAAGCTATGCGCGATTAAAAACTATAAACAATTCGCCATATTCATAGTATAAATTTACTAATAAATGAGAACAAATTGTAAATTAATGTATAATGCTTCTCGGAAAACACTAATCAAAAAACATTTGGAGTAAACATGGATTCAGTACTTAATTGGCTTAATGATAACTCAGGCCTAATTTTACATTATAGTATTCAGGCAGTTGTTGCGCTGGTTATCTTTTTAATAGGTAGCCGAGTTGCTAAGTTTTGTTCTAACTTAACAGAAAAGGGCTTTGCGAAAAAACAAGTAGATAAAGCGGTTGGCTCTTTCGTAGCAAGTATTGTGTATACCCTTGTATTTGCATTAACAGTACTAATGGCGCTTTCGCAAATTGGTATTGAAACAACGTCATTCATTGCTATTTTAGGTGCAGCCGGCTTAGCGGTAGGTTTAGCGTTGCAAGGTTCATTGTCTAATTTTGCGTCGGGTGTACTAATCATTTTACTTCGTCCGTTTAAATCGGGTGATTTTGTAGAAGCCGGTGGCAAATCTGGTACGGTTAAAAAAATCGAAATATTCTCTACAGAACTTCGCACACCAGATAATAAAGTAATTATTGTGCCAAACTCTCAAATTATGTCAGGTGCGATTACAAACGTATCGCGCGAATCAACTCGCCGTATCGATTTAGTAATTGGTGTTGGTTACGATGCTGATTTACGTCAGGCAAAAGAAGTATTAAAATCAGTACTTGATGCAGAAACACGCTTACTTACAGACCCTGCTTATACCGTAGCTGTTTCTGAACTAGGTGATTCAAGCGTTAACTTTGTTGTGCGCCCTTGGGTTAATGCTGCTGACTACTGGCCTACATATTTTTCATTAATGGAAAATATTAAAATTGCATTAGACGACGCAAATATTTCAATTCCATTTCCGCAAATGGATGTTCATTTACACAAGCAAGACTAATTTTTAGTATTAAATAGGTTATTTTTAATGAAATTAAAGCTTTTATCAGTGTTAGTTGCAGCATCTGCTGCGACTAACGCTTTCGCTGAAGATACAGAGCAAAAAACGTGGGAAGTTACCAGTGAGCTTGGTGCTATTGTTACCAGTGGTAACACTGAAACAACAACGCTTAAAGGTGGTATTAAAGTACAACACAACCTAGAAAGCTGGAACAACGAGTACAAGCTTGACGGAATCTACAAAGAAGATGAAGTTGATGATGCTAACGGTAACAAAGTTACTCAACGTACAAACGAAAAGTACTCAATTTCGGCCCAAGGTAACTACAAATTAAATGAAGAGCATTCTCATTTATTCATTTATGGTTCACACGTTTCAGACTACTTTGGCGCATACCGCAGTGAGTCTGTAATTTCAGCGGGTTATGGCTTACGTTTGTTAAATGAAAAAACAATGTGGTTAAGCGCAGAGATTGGTCCGGGTTACAAATACTTTGAATACCCAGATGACAGCACTGAAGTAGATGAAAATGGCAACCCACGTGCTGGTGAGTTTGAAGGTGAAGTGATTGCCCTTGGTAAATTAGACTACAATTGGCAAATTTCTGATAATGCACGTTTTACGCAGCTAGTGGCGGTTGAATACGGTGACACGAACACTAAAACACGTTCAGAAACGGCATTGCTTGCTAAAATTAATGGCTCTCTACAAATGAAAGTGGCTTTTAATGTTACCAACAACTCAGACGTTGCTGATGACAAAGAAAGCACAGACACAGAGACGTCATTCACACTAGTTTACAGTTTTTAACCAAAACCATTAAATTAGTGACATTTAAATGACAAAAGGGGCGAAAGTCCCTTTTTTATTTGCCTCAGATTAATGTATTATAGCCACCAATTTTGGTTGTAGACCTAGGGATATACCTACTCGTGAAAGTTTTTACACAATTATTAAGTGCTTTTGTTCTTTTATTTAGCATCAACGCAATGGCTTTTACGCCAACTGCGTCGCAGTTAGAACAATTTAAAAAACTACCTAAATCACAGCAAGAAGCCTTAGCTAAGCAGTATGGTGTTGACCTTTCTACAATCACAGGATCAAACCAATCAAGCAATCAAACACAAACCAGTCAGCCAACGATTGGTGAACGCGAAGAGCCACAGCAAGCAGAGCTCAGCGATGACGAGCGCTTTAATCCCAAAAAAGATGAATTAAAACCATTTGGTTATTCACTGTTTGCCGGTGAGCCGACCTCTTTTATGCCAAATGAAAGCGCAGCAGTTCCTGATACTTATTTAGTAGGCCCAGGTGATCAGTTAAACATTAACTTTTATGGTAAAGAAAGTGAAAGTTTTGATGTTAAAGTCGATCGTGAAGGCAGAATTAGCATTCCCGATTTAACACCAGTTCAAGTAGCCGGTTTAACTTTTGCAGAGGTTAAAGCGCTTATTAATGCAAAAGTAGAGCAAGAAGTTATAGGCGTAAAAGCGTTTGTATCGCTTGGGCAGTTACGAAGCATGCGTATTTTAGTATTAGGTGAGGCTTACAAACCGGGTAGCTATAGTGTTTCGTCTTTAACCACCGTATCGCATGCATTATTTGTCAGTGGTGGTGTATCTGACATTGCTTCTCTTCGTAATATTCAAGTTAAACGCGCTGGTAAAGTGGTTAGTAACTTTGATTTATACGATTTACTGATCAAAGGTGATAGCAGTAAAGATATAGTATTAAAACCTGGGGACGCTGTATTTGTACCTTCTGTTGGTTCACAAGTAACGGTTGAAGGCCTTGTAAAACGCCCGGCTATTTTTGAACTTAAACAAGGTGAAACGGCTAAACAACTTTTAAACATGGCCGGTGGACTAAAACCAGAGGCTTATGCTAAAAACGTGGTTGTTGAGCGTTTTAATAATCAGCGTAAAGAAATACTCTCTGTTGATTTTAGCAAAAGTAACATTAGCTATATTCCGCAAGATGGCGACAGAGTTCGTTTTAATTCGGTAAGTTCACAATACCAAAATTCAATCAGCCTAATTGGTGCTGTTGCACGCCCAGGTAACTATCAGTGGTACCAAGGTAAACGTATTTCAGACGTACTTAAGTCAGTGCGTGGCGATTTACTCCCTCAGGCAGACTTAAGTTACGGTTTATTAATTCGTGAAACAAATATTAATGGTGACATAGAAGCGCACCAGTTTGACGTAGCGCAAGCGATTATTAAAAACGCTGACAATAACCTAGCGCTAAAAGCGAACGACAAAATCATTATATTTAGCCGCTTTGAAGAAAAAGAAATAGAAAAAACAGCGCTTGAAAACATGGCGCTAAGCCAAGAACAACAAGAGCAACAACTTAAAGCCGAGCAATGGTATGAGTTTAAACAAAAAGAGTTTGAAAAATACATTGGAATAAACCAAAAAGAAGAAATTACTACTGAAAGTGGGCAAGCCCTCACCATTGCCGATATTTCAAAACGTAAAGTTAACGAACAATCGCAAGAATTAAAAGCAGAAGACTATGCCTTTTTTAGTCGCCATAATTTACTTCTTCCTATTATCGAAAAGTTAAAACAGCAAGCATCAATAGCGCAAGCTATGCAGCTAGTTGAAATTAACGGTAACGTCACTTACCCAGGGATTTATCCTCTTACAGTGAGTGGCGAAGTAGCCGACTTAGTAACCGCAGCAGGTGGCTTATTAGAATCCGCTTATACTAAACAAGCTGAAATAACGCGCATTGTTTTAGGTGATGCTTCTCAGGTAGAACACGTACGATTTGATCTTGAAAGTGCACTAAAAGGTGAATCACAAAACAATATCACCCTTCGTAGTAAAGACAGCATTAACATTTTCTCGATTCCTAACTGGCAAGAAAACGTAAAAGTACAGTTAAAAGGTGAACTTAAGTTCCCTGGTACATACACTATTCGCCGAGGCGAAACGCTTACTGATTTACTTAAACGTGCGGGTGGTTTTTCTGATTTTGCAGAACAAAACGCAGCAATATTTACTCGTGTCTCTATAAAAGAGCAAGAGCAACAACAGCTAGCTCGTTTATCAACCGAGCTACGCCGTGATATTGCTTCTAAAAGCTTCCAAAACTCAGTTAGCGGTAACTCTCTTTCATACGATGAGATGGATAAACTACTAAATGATTTAGCAAGTGTTGAAGCGGTAGGGCGTTTAGTTATTGATTTACCCTTAATAGTAAATAACCAACAAAACTTAGTTCTACAAAATGGCGACACGCTTTACGTGCCAAGCAAACGTGATTCTATAAGTATTATTGGTGAAGTTAATTACTCTACATCGCACCTTTATAAAGCTGGTGTAAGTGTTGATGATTACATTGACCTAAGCGGCGGCCTTAAAGAGCGAGCTGCAGAAGACCGCATTTACATTATTAAAGCCAATGGCTCTGTTGAAATTCCAAATACAGGAGGCTGGTTCGCGGCTAATAATGCAAACCAGTTAGAGCCAGGCGATACAATAGTAGTGCCAATGGATGCTGGCCACATGGATAAGCTAACGCTGTGGAGCACTGCAACGCAGATCCTTTATCAGCTAGGTGTTGCTGTTGCAGCGATTGGTAGTTTGTAAAGTAGTCCATCAAGAAATGCAATCTGTAAAACTCTTGTTGCATTTTTTATAGGGCATTGATGGATATATAAATCGAAACTTGAATTTAAGCTTATTAAATACAAAGAGTACTCTTTTTTATTGAGTTAAGAATAATAGTTTTAAATTTTTCAATTATTTTAGCTAAAAGCTTAAGTTCAATATTCTGCGGAAGGTTGTACGATATAACTCAGAAAGCTGGCTGATAAGAGAATTTCATGGGTAATAAAATTAAACAAAATAACATCGAGTTAAATTATTTAGAGCAAGATTTTGATGCAGAGGTAAATTTAAAGGAGTTGTTATCGGTACTTTGGAAGCGTAAGTTTATTATTGTCTTCACATCGATTGTATTTACTATCGTAGCCGTATTCTATGCATTGAGTTTACCTGATACCTATAAATCTGAAGCATTATTAACAGTAGCAGAGCAAAAAGACTCTACAGGTTTAGGAGGATTATCAGGACAGTTTGGTGGTTTGGCTAGCTTGGCTGGAATTAATTTAGGTGCAGGCTCAGATAATAAAACACAACTAGCAATAGAAGTTTTAAAGTCACGTCAATTTACTAGCGAATTTATACAAAATCATAATATTCTACCTGATTTAATGGCAGTAAAGTCCTGGAATAGTAGTACTAATGATATTTCGTACAATGAAGATATCTATATAGCAGACCAAAAAAAGTGGATCCGTGAAATATCAGCACCTTTCAAGCCAAAGCCTTCAATGCAAGAAGCACATAGAGCGTTCAGCAAAGTCGTATCTATAAATACTCTTAAAGATACAGGTATGGTTACAATTTCGATTGAACATATATCCCCAGTAATTGCAAAGCAATGGGTAGACTGGTTAGTCGAAGATATTAATTCAGTTATGAAAAAACGAGATGTAGCAGAAGCAAATCGAAGCACTGACTTTCTAGTAAAACAGCTAAATAAAACAAAAATTGCCGATATACGTTCAATTTTATATAAGCTGATAGAAGAGCAAGCAAAAACGATTATGTTCGCTAACGTTCGCGACGAGTACGTATTTAAAACAGTAGATCCAGCAGTTGTCGCTGAAGTTAAGTCAGGCCCCAAACGCGCTTTTATTTGTATATTTGCAGCAATTTTAGGGGTTATTTTGGCAACAATTAGTGTTTTGACTTTGTATTTTTTAAAAAAAGAAGACTGAAATAATCCGCTTTTAGCAGTAATTTTTTAAAGGTAATTAAATTGAAAATACTAGTGACTGGTGGCGCAGGGTTTATTGGCTCTGCTGTTATCCGACATATAATTGATAACACTCAAGATTTGGTTGTCAATCTTGATAAGCTAACTTATGCAGGTAATTTAGAATCACTAAAATCAGTTGATAGTAACGATCGCTATAAATTTGAACGCATTGATATTTGTGACCGTGTAGCCCTAGACCGTGTGTTTGCCCAGCACAAGCCAGATGCCGTAATGCACTTAGCTGCAGAAAGCCATGTTGACCGTTCAATCACTGGCCCTGCCGAATTTATACAAACTAATATTGTAGGAACTTATAACTTATTAGAGGCGGCTCGTGAATACTGGAATACATTAAATAACGATGCCAAGAAATCGTTTAGGTTTCATCATATCTCAACTGATGAAGTATATGGTGATTTACCTCACCCTGATGAACAAGAAGGTGGACTTCCATTATTTACAGAAGAAACATCTTACGCGCCAAGTAGTCCTTATTCTGCAAGTAAAGCATCGAGCGATCATTTAGTTCGAGCATGGCTGCGCACGTATGGTTTTCCAACGATCGTTACTAATTGCTCTAATAATTATGGCCCTTACCACTTTCCTGAAAAATTAATACCTTTAGTGATACTTAATGCCCTAGAAGGAAAGGACTTACCTATTTATGGTAAAGGTGACCAAATACGTGACTGGCTATACGTAGAAGACCATGCGCGTGCTTTATATAAAGTAGTGACCGAAGGTATTGTTGGAGAAACCTACAATATAGGCGGTCACAACGAAAAGCAAAATATTGAAGTGGTGAAAAGTATTTGCAGTATCTTAGATACTTTAGTGCCTAAAGATTCTCTATATTCAGAACAGATAACGTTCGTGGCAGACCGCCCGGGCCACGACAGGCGTTATGCTATTGATTCATCAAAAATGAGTGCAAAGCTAAATTGGACACCAGTTGAAACATTCGAAACAGGCTTACGTAAAACCGTTCAATGGTATTTAGACAATCAAACGTGGTGTCAAAATGTACAAGATGGTTCATATCAGCGTGAGCGTCTGGGCGAAATAAATATGACAGCTAAAGGAAAATAGCATGAAAGGAATTATCCTTGCCGGAGGCTCCGGTACACGCCTTTACCCTATTACTATGGGGGTATCTAAGCAGTTACTCCCAATTTATGATAAGCCAATGATTTACTATCCGCTTTCTGTGTTGATGTTAGCGGGAATACGTGAAATCTTAATTATTACTACACCTGAAGATCAAGAGTCATTTAAACGATTACTAGGTGATGGCTCACGGTTTGGTGTTGAGATTAGTTACACGATACAACCAAGCCCAGATGGTTTGGCTCAAGCATTTATTTTAGGTGAAGAGTTTATTGGCTCTGATGATGTTTGCTTATTGCTAGGCGATAATATTTTTTATGGGCAAGGTTTCACCCCAAAGCTTAAACAAGCTGTTAATAATGCAAAAAATGGTCAAGGGGCGACAGTATTTGGCTACCAAGTAAAAGACCCTGAGCGCTTTGGTGTCGTTGAATTCAATGAAAATCTTAAAGCTATTTCTATAGAAGAAAAACCCACAGAGCCAAAGTCAAATTATGCAGTAACAGGGTTGTACTTTTATGATAACTCAGTAATAGAAATGGCTAAAAAAGTTGAGCCTTCTGCCCGTGGCGAGTTAGAAATAACGTGCTTAAATGACATGTATCTTACACAAGGGCGGTTAAACGTAGAAATGCTCGGACGAGGATTTGCTTGGTTGGATACAGGCACACATGAAAGCTTGTTAGAAGCAGCTCACTTTGTTGAAACCATTGAGAAACGCCAAGGCTACAAAATAGCGTGCCTTGAAGAAATTGCATTTAATAACGGCTGGTTGAGCAAAGAGAAAATTTTATCATTAGCAAAACCTCTTTCTAAAAATAGCTATGGTGAATACTTAAACGATTTAGTAGGAAATAAAAAGTGATTATCTCAGAGCTTATAGAATTAACAAATTTAGGCGATGATCGAGGTTCACTCGTTGTTTTAGAGCATAATAAACAAGTCCCCTTTAATATTGAGCGTGTTTATTATATTTTTGCGACAGGGCAAGGTGTTTCTAGAGGGTTTCATGCACATAAAGAGCTAGAGCAAGTAGCAATTTGTGTTAAAGGCCAATGTGAAATGCTATTAGACAACGGGCAGGAAAAGCAGGCAATTTTGCTTGATTCGCCAACTAAAGCAGTGGCTATTAATAAAATGATCTGGCATGAAATGCACAACTTTTCTGACGATTGTGTTTTACTTGTACTGGCGAGTGATATTTATGATGAAAGTGACTACATACGTAATTATAAAGCGTTTATAGAGGCCGTTAATCATGATTCATAAAATGAGTGATGTACAGTCGACACAGATTGGTGAAAATACAAATGTATGGCAATTCTGTGTTGTATTACCAAATGCAGTAATAGGTAGTAACTGTAACATTTGTTCACACTGTTTAATCGAAAATGATGTACTTATAGGTAACAATGTCACTTTAAAAAGTGGTGTACAAATATGGGATGGAATAGAAATCCAAGATAACGTTTTTATCGGCCCAAATGTTACATTTACAAACGATTTGAATCCGCGCTCTAAGTGTTACCCTGAAGACTTTCTTAAAACTAAAGTTTGTAAAGGTGCTTCAATTGGTGCCAACGCCACTATTTTACCAGGAATTACCATCGGCGAAGGGGCAATGGTAGGCGCTGGAAGTGTAGTAGTTAAAGACGTCCCTGCTAATGCAACGGTTGTTGGAAATCCCGCAAAAGAGATAAAAAAGTGATCAAATTTTTAGATTTAGCCAAAATTAATGCTCAATACGAGCAAGAGCTTAAAGCTGCCTGTTCAAGAGTAATTGATTCTGGCTGGTATATAATGGGCAATGAACTTACCGCATTTGAAAATGAATTTGCCCAATATTGCGGTACTAAATATGCAGTGGGTATCGCAAATGGACTTGATGCACTAACACTAACACTTAGAGCGTGGAAAGAGCTGGGTAAGTTAAGTGAGGGAGATGAAGTAATAGTCCCCGCAAATACCTATATAGCTAGTATATTAGCAATCACAGAAAATGGTTTAATTCCTGTACTTGTTGAGCCTGATGAGGTCACTTATAATTTATGCCCAATGAAGACTAAAGCTGCTATTACACCTAGAACTAAAGCTATTTTACCAGTGCATTTGTACGGTTTAATATCTCCCATGCCAGCATTAATGGCGATTGCTGAAGAATATGATTTATTAGTATTAGAAGATTGCGCACAATCTCACGGCGCACAAATTGCGGATAAAAAATGCGGCGCTTGGGGACATGCTGCAGGGTTTAGTTTTTATCCTGGAAAAAACCTAGGTGCTCTAGGTGATGCTGGTGCTGTAACTACAAATGACGAAGCGTTAGCAACAACATTAAGAGCGTTACGTAATTATGGCTCACATAAAAAATATGAAAACTTATACCAAGGCGTTAACAGTCGTTTAGATGAAATTCAAGCAGCAATGCTCAGGGTGAAATTAAGCTACCTAGATACAGAAACAGCAAGTAGAAGAGCTGTTGCTCAGGCTTACTTAAGCCAGATAAACAACCCATTAATATCTCTTCCAACATTGGATGATATTAATAAACATGTTTTTCATTTATTTGTGATCAGGGTAAACTCACGTGAAAAACTACAAGAATACTTAACTGCTAATGGTATCCAAAGTCTAGTTCACTATCCTCTTCCGCCACATAAGCAAGAGGCGTATAAGCATTACAATAAAATAGATCTTCCGCTGACTGAAGAGATACACCGGACTGTAATCAGCTTGCCTCTTAGCCCCGTTATGCAAAAAGACGAAGTTGACTATGTTATTGAGGTTTTAAACCGTTTTAAATGAATTTACTTAAAACCTCCGGATTAACATTTATTGCAACTGTTATCCAACTCTTTGTCGGGTTAGTAATAAATAAGGCCATTTCATTATTTGTAGGTCCCAGTGGCTTGGCTGTTATAGGACAGTTTCAAAACATTTCACAGCTCGCTATGGTCGTTTCACAAGGTGCCATAAACAAAGGGGTCGTAAAATACACTGCTGAGTATTCAAAAAATGAAGAGGATTTAACTACCTTACTATCCACGGCAATTAAAATAACTATTGTTTGTTCAGTTATAGTCGGGGTAGCGTTAATATTATTGTCTGGTTATTTATCAAACGAGTTTTTAACTGATGAAAATTTTACATTTATATTTATAATATTTGGTTTTACGATTTTATTTTATAGTTTGAACTCTTTGTTTTTAGCCATTTTAAATGGCTTAAAAGAAGTAAAACAATTAATACTAATTAATATAGTACAAAGTTTATATAGTTTGGTTTTTACAACAGCCTTAATATATTTTTTTGGTTTAAAAGGGGCTTTAATAGCGTTAGTAACTAACCAATCTATTATATTTTTATACATTATTTGGAAATTAAGAAACCACAGAGTAATTAATTTAGGGTTACTTAAAGGTTTATACAGCTCAGTAATAGCAACTAAATTAAGCCGTTTTGCCTTAATGGCAATTACATCAGCAATTGCCATCCCTGTTAGTCATTTAGTGATACGTAATTATCTAGTAGATAATTTAGGGTGGGAGCAAGCAGGCTATTGGCAAGCTATTTGGTATATTTCAACAATGTATCTCACGGTTGTAACAACCACTTTAGGTGTTTACTTTCTACCTAAGTTATCAGAAATTACCGATAAAAAAGCTCTTAGAGGTGAGTTATTAAGTGGTTACAAAGTTATATTACCTATTGTAATGCTTGTATCTGCGGTAATTTATATTTTAAAAGACTTTATTGTCTTTATATTATTTTCTGACGACTTTAAGCCGATGATAGAGCTATTTTTGTGGCAGTTAATAGGTGATGTTATAAAAATAGCTGCTTGGCTTTTATCATACTTAATGCTTGCTAAGGCAATGACTAAGCGTTACATGGCAGTCGAAGTGCTTTTTAATGTTATATTTGTAGGCATATCAATATATATGGTCAATTCGTATGGCTTAATTGGAATAACGTATGCATTTGCAGCAAGTTATTCGATTTATTTTGTAACAGTCTTTTTGTTAACCAAGAAGGAATTTATATGAAGATTTTACTGCTTGGTGAGTTTAGTGCATTCCATAGTAATCTAAAAGAAGGCTTATTATCTCAAGGGCACGAAGTAATAATTGCATCTTCAGGTGATGGTTGGAAAAAAATAAATAGCGACCTAAAAATAGGTACTAATCGGGAGGGGATATTAGGAAAACTCGAAAGCCTAATTAACATAATTAAGGTCTTGCCTAGGCTAAAAGGTTATGATGTTGTTCAATTTATAGATCCTGTATTGTTTCCCAAATTTTTGGGTATAAACAAATCCATAGTTAAGTTTATTTTTCGCAATAATAAAAAAACATTTTTAGTTGCGGCTGGCGCCACTAGTAAAATATCAGTCATTGCTGATTTTTCACAAAATCGATTTAAGTACCCTCAATTATACCAACAGATAAAAAAAATTAATCCTGATATGTGGAGCCAAACTCAAAAAGGTAGACACTACAACACCTTCTTTTTAGAAAATATAAACGGTGTGATCCCTATAATGCATGAATATGCACAGGGCTTCAGGGATATTAACTACCCTAAGTTATGCCCCACAATACCAATACCAATGAACATAGAAACAATTAAATATAAAGAAAATATTATTAAGGATAAGATTGTTTTTTTTCATGGGCTGAACAGAGAGGGTATGAAAGGCACGCCACTGATTAGTAAAGCAATGAAAAAATTAGAAGAAACCTACCCTAACGAGGTTATGTGCATTATTGATGGTAGGATGCCTTTAGAAAAATACTTATCTTTTTTAGAAACAGTCAATGTTGTAATTGACCAAGCATACTCGGTTTCAGTTGGTGTAAATGGTGTTTATAACTTAGCAATGGGTAAAGTTGTTGTAGGTGGCGGCGAAACAGAGTTTCTCAATGAATTTAATTTGAGTGAGTCACCTTTATTGCCTATTAAACCAGATGTTGAAAATATATATCAACAACTAGAATGGCTAGTTAAAAATAAGAACGAAATAACTAATATGGGACTTGAGTCTAGAAAGTTTTCTGAGGCCTTTCATGATTATAAGAAGGTTGCATCCCAATATATAGAGGCTTGGAATAAATATTAGCCAACTATTAGTGTAAATATTTGCATGCAATTAACACAAAGAAATAGAATTTGATTTAAGGCCTTTAAAAATGAATACGATTAGAAAAGTTAGACGTTACCTTTATAATAATTCAAATTTATTACGTAGATGTTGGTTTTACTTAAGTTTTTATAGAAGAAATGGATATTTTTTAACAGCTTTAAACCCAGCAACATTTAATGAAAAAGTTCATATTAGAAAGAGTAACCCCTCTAACCCACTGTTTTCTATTTGTTCGGATAAGCTCGCTGTTAAAAAGTGGATTGTTGAAAAAGGGCTCTCTGAAATAGTGATAGAAACTTATTACTCCGGTAGAAATATTGACTTTATTACTTTAAAAAGCATTATCCTTGAGAAAGGCGATGTGCTACTCAAAGCAAATCATAACTCTGGACCAGTCTACCTATTGACAGAGTCTTGCAGCGATGAAGAAATTAAATGCGCCTGTGATGATGTTAATCAGCAGTTAGAAGTTGATTATGGAAAACTTAAAAATGAGCCATGGTACAGTGAAATATCACCATGCATATTAGTAGAAAAGCGATTATACCCTCACCCTAATGAGTCAAGTTTAAGAGACTATAAGTTTCATGTTTTTAAGCAGTCTAATGGTGATGTGAAAACTATTTTACATATCGATTTTGACAGAGATGAAGCACATCATCGTTCTTTTTTTGATGAGAAGCTAAACTGGATTCCTATGACGAGTGTATACCCGTCAATTATAACCAAAATAGAAAGGCCAAAAAACTTTGATACTATGCTAGAGCTTGCTAAAACTTTAGCTAAAGATTTTAGTTATGCCCGCGTTGATTTCTATAACATAGATGGAAAAATATATTTTGGTGAGCTTACTTTTGCTCACGAATCGGGAGATGCAGGTTTTAACTCTTATGCTTATGATAAGTGGTTAGGTGACTTATGGCAGCAAGATCCTAGGACTTAATGTTATGAAAGAAAATAAAATAACATTGTTTGTTAGCTCCCTTGCTGGCGGTGGTGCTGAAGGTGTATGTGTAACTATTGCAAGTGGTTTAGCTGAAGCTGGTTGGGATGTAACGCTTGTAATACTTACATTGAAAGATGCTGCTTATCACACTCGATTAAGTAAAAAGGTCAACTTAGTTGTATTAGATTTACCAAATGCACGTAGTTCTATTTTGCCTATATACAATTATTTAAAAATACATAAACCAGCTAAGGTAGTTGTTTTTAATTATGAACTTAGCCTTATATTGTTATTGATCAAGCTGTTTATGAGGATTAATGTAAAAATTATCAGTAGGAATATAAACTCCCTTTCTGAAAATTCAAAAAGTGTTAAAAGGAGTTTTCGTACTTCTGTATTTTCTTTCTTACTCATGAAAGTTTACAAAAAATCTGATCATATTGTTAATCAGTGTGAAGGCATGAGAACTGATTTGTTATCAGTGTTTCCAAAATTGAAAAATAAAACAAGTGTTATATATAATCCCGTAAACACAATAGTCGAAAATGAAGCTGTTAATATAAAGCCAAGCGAAGTGTTTAAAGACGATTATATTTTATGTGTGGGTAGGCTCGAAGATCAAAAAGCATTTCATTTTGCGATTCAGGCTTTTTCTGTCGTATCAAAAAATCACCCTAGTTTAAGGCTTAAAATAGTTGGTCAAGGTAGTTTAGAGCAGAAATTAAAGAAACTTGTAACTGACTTTAATTTGAGTGAAAAAGTCGATTTTGAAGGCTTTCAGAATAACGTAATCCCTTATTACTTGCATGCTAAGTTAACACTACTAACCTCTTTGTACGAAGGTTTCCCCAACACTTTAGTTGAGTCTATTTCCCTAGGTACACCTGTCGTTGCATTTAATTGTAAAAGTGGTCCAAGCGAAATAATAAAACAAGGCAATAATGGCTATCTGGTTGAGTATCAAAATATAACTAGCCTGGAGGATTATTTAGATAAAGCGCTTACGTCTCCTTTGAATGGCGATAACGTTTTAAAATCATCAGAGGTATATAAAGTTAAAAATATAATCCAAAGTTGGGAAGCTTTGTTAAATGAGTTCTAATATCAATAAATATAATTTTTATGATCGCTCTTTTAGGAAAAATCCAGAATCGTATAAATTACTCAGTTTTTTTATAGCATTATTTTTTTGTGTATTTTTAACAGCGTTGCCTGTAGATGGGTTGGTTGATAGGGCTAGCTATTTACTATATCCAGAAAGCTCTCCAATATTATTAGTCAAAAATATTTCATCAGGTGTGTTACCGCTACTAGTTAATGAGCCTCTATGGTTGGTTATTAACTCATTACTTTCGTTTGTCATTTCGCCAGAAAATATTATGAGAGCAATAATTGCATTTTCTACATTTACTACATTTTACTTGGTTCTAAAAAACACCAATAGAAAGTATTTTTATATGGTGATGCTATTTTTATTGTTACCTTTGGTTCTAAAAAATAACTTAATTCATTTACGACAAGGTTTTGGGGTAGCAATCTTTTTAATTGGGTGGTTTAGCGCTTCAAATAAAGTAAAGTATTTTTTTTATGTCTGTGCTGCACTCATCCACTCATCATTCATAATTATCTCATTAGGTCTTTTGGGTGTTGGCTTTTTAATGCACTTAAAGCTTTCTCACGGGATCAGAAGTATTCTTTATGTATTTGTTGGGGTCGTAGTTGGAGTAATGGGGCTTTACTTAGCACAGTTTATTGGTGCTAGGCAGGGAGCAGAGTATAGTAACGGAGCATCGCAAAGCGCAAGTGGGTTAGGGTTTATTTATTGGAGCTTTGTTTTCATGTTATTTGTTATGCAAGGAAAAGTCTTTTTAAGATATAACACGCAAATTATATTCTTTCTAATTCTGTACCTTTCAACTTATTTTTTATTACCTGTTACAGCAAGAATATTTGAAAGTGTTGTATTGCTAGTGTTATTAGCTTCTCTTCGTTTTAAAGTAAAATACAAGCGTATTTTTCAATTGGTTTTCTGTTTATATTTCTTTTTGTTGTGGAGCTTACACTTAAGGCAAGAAGGGTTAGGTTGGTTTGTCAGCTAGTTTTTCGAAAGGGTATTTATAATTGAAAGTATTACATATCATAACGGGCCTTAACGATGGTGGGGCAGAAGCTGTTTTGTATAGATTAGCCACCTCTAAAAACTCTACCTTTAAACATTCTGTTATATCATTAATGGATGGTGGAAAATATGGACCTTTACTTGAAGAGGTCGGAGTTGATGTTTATTGTTTAAATATACAGCGAAGTGGATTAAATATTTTATTTGTTTTTAAAATTTTTAATTTAATAAGAAAATTGAAACCGGATGCTGTACAAACCTGGATGTTTCATGGTGACTTATTTGGTGGTGTTTTCGCTCGTTTATCTGGTTTCAAGAACATTGTTTGGGGTGTTCATCATACAAATTTAGTCAAAGGCGAGTCTAAGCGTTCTACTATTTTTGTGTCAAAAATTAATGCTTTATTATCGCATTTTGTACCAAATAAAATTATTTATTGCGCAGAAAAGTCGAGAGAAGTTCAAGAGGAAATTGGTTTTTCTAATAAAAAAGGTATTGTTGCCAGTAATGGTTATGATGTTAGCCAATATGTCTACAATAAACAACTAGGTATAGAATTTAGACAAAAATTAAGTTTATCAGACCGCTTCCTCATTGGGCATGTTGGTCGTTATGATCCTTTGAAGGATTATAATAACTTTTTAGCAGGTTTGGGTTTATTAAAAAAAGTACGGGAAGACTTTAAATCAATACTGGTTGGTTCGTCCTTAGACGAAAAGAACCATGAGTTGAGTAAGTTGATTCTAAAAAATGATTTAAAAAATAACGTTTTATTATGTGGAAGAAGAAGCGACATTCCGTTAGTGATGAATGGCTTTGATGTGTTTGTTTTATCATCAATTTCAGAAGCTTTTCCTAATGTTTTGAATGAAGCTATGGCTTGTGGCACTCCTTGCATTACTACTGATGTAGGTGATGCAGCTCGGATAGTTGGTGATACCGGCTGGGTTGTTCCACCAAGGGATCCTCAAGCTTTAGCAAAGGCGATATCAGAAGCTTGGTATGAGAAAGATAACCTACCTGTAAAATGGCTGGCGAGAAAAAAAGCTTGCCGTGAACGCATAGTTAATAATTTCAGTTTAGAAAAAATGGTAAGTGATTATGAAAGCGTTTGGATGGAAGGGATTGTGGTATAATTATCGGTACTATTTGTTGTTTTGTTATTCTATAAATCTTGAAGCTGAATAGATTATACCTAGCGCTTTATTTAAACCCCTTTGTACTTGAGTTATTAAAAATATTGTCTACTTAAGAAAGTAAAGCTTTCTTTTTTTTATTAGAGGTTAAGTTGAAAATCGTAATTATTGGTACTGTAGCATCTTCTATTTTTGGTTTCAGAATGCCATTAATTAAAGAACTTTTGGGCAAAGGTCATAGCATATTTGTTTTTGCTATTGACTTTAATCTTGAACAAAAAAAAGAGTTACTTGCTCTTGGTGTTACCCCTGTTAATTATCAGTTATCACGTTCTGGTTTAAATCCTTTTGCTGATTTGAGAACAATGCTAACTCTAAAGAATACGTTAAAAGAAATTAAACCGGATATTGTTCTTAGTTACTTCATGAAACCTGTTATTTATGGTTCAATAGCTGCCTACTTAGCTGGTGTACCTAAAAGAATAGCTATGCTTGAAGGTCTAGGATATACGTATACTCCAAGTTTAAATGGATTTTCATTTAAAAAGAAAGTGTTACAGTACGTTCAGGGGTGCTTGTTTAGTATTAGTTTTCGAGCAACGGATGAAATAATTTTTTTAAATCCGGATGACCCAAAAGACTTGAATAAATATGTTCTATTATACAATTACAGCCACAAGGTTAATGTTCTGGGCGGTATAGGTTTGGACATTAGTGAGTTCTCATATCGGGCTGTTGATATTACGAAGCCAATCAGGTTTGTTTTTATAGCACGATTGTTAGCGGAAAAAGGTATTTATCAATTAATTGACGCTATAAAAGTAGTTAAAAATAAACATCCGACTGCAGAGCTTTTAGTACTTGGTAATCTTGATATAGAAAGCCCTTCTAGTTTAAAAAGGAAGGAATTAGAAAGTCTTATAGAACAAAAGCTCATAGTTTATCCTGGTCATGTATCTAATGTTACCGAATGGCTGTCAGAATCTCACGTTTTTGTTTTACCATCATATTATCGTGAAGGAGTTCCTAGAAGTACACAGGAAGCCATGGCCATTGGCCGTCCTATTTTAACTACTGATGTCCCAGGGTGTCGTGAAACGGTTGTTGAGGAAGAGAATGGGTATATGGTCCCTGCTTTCGATGTTAACTCACTTGTTGAAAAAATGAACTGGTTTATTGAGCATCCTGAGAGTATTGAACCTATGGGGAAAGTGAGTCGTCGTTTGGCTGAAGAAAAATTTGATGTTCATAAAGTGAACGAAAAAATGTTACAAATAATGGGACTATAATGAAGCGCTTATTTGATTTTATAGTGGCATTGAGTGCCTTTGTTATGTTGCTACCCATTATCATTATTGTAGGTATATTAATTCGCACTAAATTGGGCTCACCCATTTTATTTACACAAGACCGCCCTGGTTTAAACGGTAAAGTATTTAAAATGATGAAGTTTAGAACCATGCTTGATGGTAAAGATAAGCATGGTAACTTATTACCAGATGATGAGCGGATGACACCGTTTGGTGCTTTTTTACGTTCGACTAGTTTAGATGAACTCCCCGGTTTATTTAATGTATTAAAAGGCGACATGAGCTTAGTAGGGCCAAGGCCTCTACTCGTGCAATACTTACCGCTATATAGTAACGAGCAAGCACGCCGCCATAATGTACGCCCAGGTATCACTGGTTGGGCACAAGTAAATGGGCGCAATGCAATTAGCTGGGATGAAAAGTTCAAGCTTGATGTTTGGTACGTAGACAACCAAAGTTTTTGGTTAGATATTAAAATATTACTGTTAACGGTAAAAAAAGTATTTGTGCGCGAAGGTATAAGTGCTGATGGACACGTAACTATTGAGCCTTTTAAAGGTTCTAACAATGACTAAACTTGCTTTAAAAACGCTGGCTATTATAGGGGCTAGTGGCCACGGTAAAGTAATAGCTGATATTGCGGAGCAACTAGGCTTTAGTGTTAGTTTTTATGATGATGCATTTCCTGATAAAAAAAATATAGAGCATTGGCCTGTTATAGGTACATTTTCAGACCTGCTTAATGTACCAAATAACCAGGTAAGCGTGGCTGTTGCTATAGGCCACAACATTACCCGAAAAGTAAAAATAGAAACGTTAGTCCAAAAAGGCTACATGCTTCCTGTGCTTATTCACCCAACTGCTGTTATAAGTAAATATGCTCAAATAGATTTAGGGTCTGTCATAGCAGCTAACGCTGTTATTAACGCCTTTTCAGTAGTAGGCCGTGGCTGTATAATTAATACTTCAGCTATAATTGAGCATGATTGTAAAATAGGTGACTTTACGCATATCTGTCCAGGCACATCGTTAGCAGGAGGTGTCAATGTTGGTCAAGCTAGTTGGGTAGGTCTTGGTAGTAAAGTAAAACAACTCATTCATATTGGTGATAATACATTAATTGGTGCAGGTAGTTTGGCTGTCAAAGATATACCATCGGGTGTAATTGCTTACGGGTCCCCTTGCATTAAAGTCTCAGAAAATACTTAAGCCTTTTAAATTTTATAGGAATTCAATGTTAAATACCCCATTTTCCCCATGGCCTAGCTTTACACAAGAAGAAGCCGATGCAGTTAGCCGTGTTATTTTATCTAATAAGGTGAACTATTGGACGGGCACTGAAGGGCGTGAATTTGAAAAAGAATTTGCAACATGGGCTGATAGTGAATATGCCATAGCCTTGGGAAATGGCACACTAGCACTCGACATTGCTTTAAAAGCATTAAACATAGGCGTTGGTGATGAAGTAATAACTACGCCACGCACTTTTTTAGCGTCTGCTTCAAGTATTGTTACATCTGGCGCCGCTCCTGTTTTTGCTGATGTTGACTTAAATAGCCAGGCTATTACTACCGAATCTATAAAAGCAGTATTAACGCCAAAAACTAAAGCAGTAATTGTTGTTCATTTAGCGGGTATGCCAGCCGAAATGGACGAAATAATGGCGCTCAGCAAAGAATATGGTTTTTATGTAATTGAAGACTGTGCACAAGCGCATGGCGCTAAGTACAAAGGCCGCTCTGTAGGAAGTATAGGTCACATAGGCGCATGGAGCTTTTGCCAAGATAAAATTATGACCACCGGCGGTGAGGGCGGCATGGTAACGACTAACTCTAAAGAATTATGGTCAACTATGTGGAGTTATAAAGACCACGGTAAAAGCTTTGATGCTATTTATAACAGAGAGCACCCTCCCGGTTTTAGGTGGTTACATGAGAGTTTTGGCACTAATTGGCGAATGACAGAAATGCAAGCTACTATTGGCCGTATACAATTAAAACGAATGGATGATTGGACTGCAAAACGCCAAGCACATGCTGCACAGTTAGACAAAGCGGTTAGAAATTTTGATTGTGTAAGGTTGGTTAACATTCCAAAATACATACAGCACGCTGAATATAAGCATTATATGTTTATAAAACCTGAGTATTTAGCTGATGGCTGGAATCGCGATCGTATAGTAAACAAAATTGTGGAATATGGTGTACCCTGCTTTCAGGGGAGTTGTTCAGAGGTTTATCTTGAAAAAGCATTTGATAATACCCCATGGAGACCTAAAAAACGTTTACCTCATGCTGTAGAGTTAGGTGATACTTCAATAATGTTTTTGGTACACCCTACACTAACCGAAAGTGATATGGAAAAAACAATAAAAGTAGTTAAAGAGGTATTTGCCTCTGCTTCCTTAAAGTAAAATACACAAAGCAATAACGTTTACTTACAAAAAATAACCAAATACATAAAGACTATATAAAATATTACATATAGTCTTTATTTATTAAGTGCAATGGTTGTTCATCTTGTAGTAAAATTGTAGCCAATAGAATAGCAATAAGATTGCTGACTTCAGGGAAATGTATTGTGTTTTTAAAGTTTTTAGTTAGTTTACCGCGGCCCCAAAAAAGAATTATTTCTCTCCTTATCGACAGCGTATTTATAATAGTGGCTTTTTGGCTTTCTTTTTTGCTTAGGCTTGATAGTACAGTTGTTTTAAAAAATACACATACATGGTTATTACTAGTCACTCTTCTACCACTGAGTTTATTTAGTTTTGTAAAGCTAGGATTATACAGAGCTGTATTACGTTATTTGAATACACAAGCTATGTGGGCTATTGCGGCTGGCGTCGTGCTATCTACATTCTATTTAACTGTTTTGTCATTCTTTTTAAGTGCCGCTGTACCACGTACAGTGCCATTTATATACGCTAGTTTTTGCATTTTATTTGTTGGTGGATCAAGGTTAACAGTGCGTGCCATTGTAGGGCAAATCACTATGCGCCGCAAAGAAGGTGTAATTATATATGGAGCAGGTTCAGCAGGTCGGCAATTAGCTACTGCGCTTGCTAGTGGGCCAGAATACTCACCTGTTGCATTTATTGATGATGACGCTAAAAAACATCTATCTGTAATTCAGGGGCTATGTGTTTACTCACCTACACAAATAGCTGAAGTTGCACAGCAAAAATCAGCTAATAAAATTTTACTTGCTCTACCAAGCACTTCAAGAAGCCGCCGTAAAGAAGTTTTAAATTCAATCGAGAAATTTAAACTACAAGTTATGACCATACCTGGAATGGCCGATATAGTGTCGGGCACTACAAGCGTTGATGCAATTAAGGATGTAGAAATTGATGACCTACTTGGAAGAGAGTCAGTTAAACCAAGACAAGATTTAATGTCATCAAATATTACCAATAAAGCCGTTATGGTTACTGGTGCAGGTGGCTCAATAGGGTCAGAGCTGTGTAGGCAAATAATAAAAAATAATCCAGCAAAAATTGTTTTATTTGAGCTTTCTGAGTTTGCTTTATACGCTATTGAAAAAGAGCTTTCAGAATATTGCGTTGCCAACAACCTAAATATTGAAGTGTTACCTATACTCGGCTCTATACAAAATAAAAAGCTGGTTGAATCTACATTTTCTACATTTAGTATTCAAACTGTTTACCATGCCGCGGCTTACAAGCATGTTCCACTGGTAGAGCATAACGTAGTTGAAGGTGTTCGCAACAATATTTACGGAACCTATAACGTAGCAACCGCAGCCATTTTTACCAATGTAGAAACATTTGTTTTAGTGTCTACCGATAAGGCTGTTCGCCCAACAAATATAATGGGAACAACTAAGCGTATGGCCGAACTTGTTTTGCAAGGCCTTTCAGAGGTGCAAGACACCACGCGCTTTACCATGGTTAGATTTGGTAACGTTTTAGGATCATCGGGGTCAGTTGTGCCGCTTTTTAGAAAACAAATAAAAGCAGGTGGCCCAATAACATTAACCCATCAAGACATAACGCGATACTTTATGACCATACCAGAAGCTGCTCAGCTTGTTATCCAAGCGGGTGCAATGGGTGTCGGTGGCGATGTGTTTGTGCTTGATATGGGGGAGCCTGTAAAAATTAAAGACTTAGCAACAAAAATGGTGCACTTGTCAGGGCTTGAGGTTAAGCATGAAAAACGACCAAATGGCGATATAGAAATTAAATGTACTGGTTTGCGCCCAGGTGAAAAGTTATACGAAGAGTTATTAATTGGCGATAACGTGACTGGTACAGAACACCCAAGAATATTAAGTGCCCACGAAATAAAAATGCCATGGGCTGAATTAGATATCTTTTTAGCTAATCTAAAAGTTGCATGTGACGAGTCTGACCATCCTCAAATTCGTAAGCTACTTTTACAAGCACCCACAGCGTTTTCACCTACGGATGGTATTTGCGATCTTAATTGGAAAGAAAAACAAACTAGCCAATCAAATGTAACCGTTTTGCCTACTATAAGTAGTTCTTGAGTAGCTTTATTAAGACGATTGTTGGTGTTTTAGGTCTAATAATTCGCGTGAGCAAGCTTCACGCCTACAAAGGTATGACAAACCATAAATATTAAGGTTTAACGCCATGTAGGCGCCTTGCTTGCTGGCGCGTTAAAAGCTAACTTCCTATCTCAACTTTAACGCTTTCCCCCAAAATCTCTTTATACTTATTTGCCAATGCAGCTTTTGCATCATCATCGCCATGCACAATTTTTATATGGCTTGGCTTTTTACGCATACCCGTTACAAACTTAATTAACCCGTTTTGATCGGCATGCGCACTGTAGCCGCTAATGGTGTGTACTTTGGCATTAATGGTAACGCGTGTATTGTTTATGAATACATAACCATTACGTGGGCCGTAGTGTTGAATATCACGGCCTAGCGTGCCTCTCCCTTGGTAGCCCACAAATAAAACATCGGTGGTAGCATCACCTAAAAATCGTTCTAGGTAATTAACTATTCGGCCACCGGAACACATACCGCTGGCGGCTAAAATAATGGCAGGCGTTTGGCGCGTACTTAAGTAATTAATAATGGTCATATGCTCTTTGTGCGAATCAACCGTGGTTAGGTTTTTAAAATCAAGTGGGTGACGGCCTTTGGCTACTTTTTGTTTTGCTTCGTTATCCCACAAGTGCTTAAACTTTCTATAGTGAGCAGCAAAGTTTGCTGCCATGGGGGAGTCGAGTATTACGTGTATTTCTCGCCATTTAGAATGACTACCAGAGCTATGTATAAGTTGTTCTAGTTCATAAAGGAGTTCTTGGGTTCGGCCAATACTAAATGCAGGCACTAGCACCACTCCATTATCTGCAACCGCGCGCTCTATTACTTTTTTAAGTATTTGGGTACGCTGTTTACGATCTTGATGGTTTTTATCACCATAGGTGGATTCAATCACTAAAGTGTCGGCTTTATAAGGCGCTTTAGGCGAGGGGAGTAATGGCGTGTATGGAGCACCTAAATCACCCGAAAATACAACGCGATGAGTGCTACTTGGTTTATTGCTTTGTTTATTCGTTTTAATGTCAATCTCAACATAGGCCGAGCCTAAAATGTGCCCAGCTCGCTGAAATCGCGCTTTAGCACTTTGCTGTCCATTACATGGCAAGTTAAACCATGTTTTAAAATTAACGGGTACAACACGGCGTTTTAGTAGTTTTAGGCAGGCATTTATAATTTTAGGGTCGCGTGTTACGCCCACTTTAAGCGCATCTTCTATTACTAGTGGCAACAAACTTGCTGAAGCTTGCGAGGTAAATATTGGCCCTTTAAACCCCACGGCCAACAAGTAAGGAATTCGGCCAACATGATCAATATGGCAATGCGTAACAATAAGCGCGGTAACGTGGCTAATATCAAATTCTATTGATAAGTCTTCTTTTGAGTCCTCCCCTTGAAATAATCCGCAATCAATAAGCACACTTGTTTGATCACCAATTAAAAGCTCATGGCATGAGCCTGTAACACCGTTTACAGCCCCGTGGTGAAGTATATCCATATACATTTACTCGTAAAAACTTGTTAATTACCAAAGGTAGATAACATTTTTGTAATTTGCAAAATATAAAATCAATACATTGTTAGAATAAAAAGTGAGCGGTGACGATGTGAGAGTTATAAAATTCACTTTGGTTAAGTAATTGTTACATAAACAATAACAATGAATATGGGTTATGTAAGTAACCAATAACTTATCAGGCTTATTTACATAGGCATTATACGCTGGCTATAATAGCGTAAGATTTAGTTTAATCTTGTGTTTATTGCAATTTAGTAGGTAGTAAGGTTGCCATGGAAAGTTGGTATTTAGTTATGTGTAAGCCGCGCCAAGAAGAGCGGGCAAAAGCCAACTTGAATAATCAAGGAATTAAAGCTTTTTACCCCATATTAACCACTGAAAAGCTTGTTAAAGGTCGTCGTACCGTCAAACAAGTCGCCTTGTTTCCAAATTACTTATTTGTTTGCCTAGACTCAAAAAATGGGCCTTTTTCTGCTGTAAAAAATACTCGTGGTATAGGGAGCTTTGTAACATATGGCGCTAATTACCAAGTTGTACCACTAGCAATAATTGAGCATTTAAATAATCACAATTTACATACGGTTGAATCGCAATTACCTAAACAAGGCGATGCAGTAAGTGTAAATAATAATTCGTTTAAAAATATTGACGCAATATACAAAGAGCCCGACGGTGACCTGCGCAGCATTTTGTTAATTAACTTGCTCAATAAGCAGGTAGAAATGAGCGTAGATAATACAGATATTGAATTTAGTTAAAGGTTTTGTAGGCACCTAGCCCACTGACTCGGTAATTATTAAAAAATATATAAATCATCAGTAAGTAGGAACTGCAACCTAGGGGCGGAAGCGTGCCCGAAGGGCTAGATAAGCAAATAGTTTTGCTTTCAAGCTGGAGCGAGAGGAGCTCTGCGACGAACTGGAACGTGGAGCGTGCCCGAAGTGCTAGATAAGCAAATAGTTTTGCTTTCAAGCTGGAGCGAGAGGAGCTCTGCGACGAACTGGAACGTGAAGCGTGCCCGAAGGGCTAGTCGAGCTAAAACACTATTATCACCACAGAGAAGACAAAGAGAAGTACAGGAGAAGATACTAAAAAATAGTATGTTTCCTCAGTGTAGCGCGCAGCGCCTCGGTGTTCTCGGTGGTCAAAAATTGTCTCACAGTTATATTTTTAACCTAAATGATAAAGTGAATAAAACATTATTATTACCACAGATAAGACGATGAGAAGTACAGGAGAAGATACTAAAAAATAGTATGTTTCCTCAGTGTAGCGCGCAGCGCCTCGGTGTTCTCGGTGGTCAAAGTTGTCTCACAGTTATATTTTTAACCTAAATGATAAAGTGAATAAAACACTATTATCACCACAGAGAAGACAATGAGAAGTACAGGATAAGATACTAAAAATAGTATGTTCCCTCAGTGTAGCGCGAAGCGCCTCGGTGTTCTCGGTGGTCAAAATTGTCTTACGGTTATATTTTTAACCTAAATGATAAAGTGAATAAAACACTATTATCACCACAGAGAAGACAATGAGAAGTACAGGATAAGATACTAAAAATAGCATGTTTCCTCTGTGTAGCGCAAAGCGCCTCAGTGTTCTCGGTGGTAATTAAATCTTTAAAATTATCTATACATAGGCGTAAAGCTTGCTTACGCAAAAGGTTGCTAATGTGACCATGTATAAATTAAACGTACTAGCAATCAAGCGCCTAAGTGGCGTACAAAATATATGAAACTAAAATAATTAGTCTATATTCCAAGGTGACAAATTTGCAAAGGATCGCCATGGAAGACTTACTAACTCAAAAAGTAATTGGTTGCGCCATTGAAGTACATAAAAACCTAGGGCCAGGTTTATTAGAATCAACCTACGAAAGCTGCCTAATATATGAACTACAGCAAACAGGTTTATCAATAAAAAGCCAAATAAAATTACCAATCAACTACAAAAACACAACTATTGATGCAGGGTATAGGCTCGATATATTAATCCCAAAGCAACTAATAATAGAAATAAAAACAGTTGATAAACTATTGCCAATACATACAGCACAACTAATAACATACTTAAAGTTAAGCGGCATAAAAACAGGGTTACTCATAAACTTTAACCAAGTAAAACTCATTGAAGGTATAAAGCGAATAAGCGTTTAATATAAAAGTGCAAAATAACACACTAAAATATCACAAAATAAACCAGCCCTGTTTGCTACCTTTATTTTATAAAACATTGAGTAAGCTTAAATACTTATTTAAAAGAAAGCAGCAATTCAAAAGCGCGTTTCGGCTTGCGCGAAAAGCCCTCACATGCTTTAATTACCGCACAAAAATACAAGTACTCACCAAGGTCGGTGAGGAACAAAATATTTAAAATAATTTTGGGATTCTACAATGGCGTTAAGCTGTAAATCACTCATCACCTCACTCGCATTACTATCAGTTACCGGTTGCACCATAGTGCCAGGCAGCCATTTTGAAGGCATAGAAACTGGCGAGCAAACACAAAACCTTGAGCAAGATCTCGAAAAAGTAAATATTCAAATTATCGACTCGTCGTTAATTAAACAACAAAAACAAGCACGTGCATCTGCCAAACCAATATCGAACACCGCGGGCGTAAACGTAAGTAATTACGAATACAAACTAGGTGTAGGTGACGTACTAACCATAGGCGTATGGGATCACCCCGAGCTAACAATACCCGCAGCAGTGCAACGTACCGCAGAATTTGACGGCTTTCGCGTACAAAAAGACGGCACCATTACCTATGCATATGCACCAAATATTCCTGCCGCAGGGCGTACCATTAGTGAAGTACGCGAAGACCTAGTTAAACGCCTAAGCCGCGTAATAGAAGACCCACAAGTAGACATAAAAGTAGTGGGATTTAGAAGCCAAAAAGCCTACGTAACCGGTGAGGTAAACAAACCAGGCGTATACCCAGTTACCGAAATACCACTCACCCTAATTGACGCGTTAAACCAAGCGGGTGGATTAACAGAAGCCGCCGATTGGCGCACAGTAACGTTTACCCGTGGTAACAAAACAGAAACCATACAACTCGACAGCTTTTATTCACATGGTGACATTTCGCAAAACCGTTTACTTCAACACGGCGACATAATTCATGTAACGCGTAATGATGCACAAAAAGTATTTGTACTGGGTGACGTAAAACGTGCAGGGTCTATTGTATTAAACCGATACGGCTTAAACCTAGCCGAAGCGCTAAGCGACACCGGCGGCCTGAACGAAACCACAGCCGACGCCAACGGCGTGTTTGTACTGCGTAAAAGCAACGTAGAGCAAACAGGCGTTATTGCAAACGTATACCAGCTGCACGCTAAAAATATTACAGCAATGGTATTAGCCGAGCAGTTTGAGCTGCAACCGCACGACATTGTATACGTAACATCGGCACCATTGGCCCGTTGGAACCGCGTAATAAGCTTATTACTACCGTCGGTATCAACGGTTGATAACCTGAACGATATAAATAACTAAGGCGCATAGCAATGTTCGATTCTGTATTAGTTGTATGTGCTGGTAATATTTGCCGCAGCCCTACTGGTGAATATGTATTAAAGCAAAAGCTTGAAGGTAAAAATATTAAAGTGTCGTCGGCAGGGCTAACAGCGCTTGAAGGTAAACCGGCCGATGCAAAAGCAAAACAAATTGCCCAAGCACATGGTGTAGATATGAACGAACACCAAGGCCGGCAGTTGTCGTCTGCTTTAGTTGCGCAAAATAGCGTAATACTCGTTATGGAAGAGCGCCATTTAAACGATGTACACGCCCGTTACCCCGAGGCACGCGGTAAAACATTTTTACTAGGTAAGTGGATTAACAACGCTGAAATACCCGACCCGTACCGCCAAAGTACCGAGGCATTTGAACACGTTTACACATTAATCGATAGCGCATGCAGCGCTTGGCAAAAGTATTTATAAGGAATGGCTAATTTAATGAATACCCAGCCTGAAAGTAAAAATAAAAACACCGCACAACCTACGCAAGAAATTGATTTAATGGCACTACTAGGTGCATTACTCGACCGCAAATACTTTATAGTAAGCATAACAGCACTATTTATGTTTATAGGTGTGGTTTATGCGGTATTAAGCACGCCGGTTTACCAAGCCACCGCCATGATACAAGTTGAAGACGGCAGTGCATCGGTCCCCGGGTTTGACGACATGGCAGGCATGTTTGAAAGTACATCGGCAGCGGTAACCGAAATAGAATTACTAAAATCGCGCAGCGTAATTGGAGAAGCGGTAGACTCATTAAAGCTTAATATAATAGCAGAGCCTAAGCTCTTCCCATTTATTGGTAATCGCGCGTACCGTAAATTTACCCCAATGAGCGATGGCGATTTAGCTGAGCCAAGCTTTGGTGCAAGCAGCTATGCTTGGGGCGGCGAAAGCATAAATATATTTAGGTTTGACGTACCACGTAATGCGATAAACCAAGAGTTTGTACTTGTATCACAAGCCGGTAACGGTGTTGCTCTGCTAAATGGTGATGGAGACCAAATACTGGTGGGCAAAGTAGGTGAAGAACTTACAAATGGTAAATTTAACTTAACAGTACGCGAGCTTAATGCACGCCCAGGTACTGAGTTTTTAATTATCCGAAAAGATCGCCTAAATACAATACTTGACTTACAAGCAGCAATTGGCGCAAGCGAAAAAGGTAAAGACTCAGGCATTATTAATTTAAGCCTACAAAGCACAAAACCAAGCTACGCCGAAAAAGTACTTGATAAAGTTGCCGCTATTTACGTACGCCGTAATGTTGAACGTAATAGCGCAGAGGCACAAAAGTCACTTGAGTTTTTAGAGGTGCAATTACCTGAAATTAAAAAACAACTTGAATACGCAGAGCAACGCTTTAACGACTACCAAATAAAGCGCCAATCAATAAACATAACGCTTGAGACCCAAGGCGTACTAGAGCAAGTAGTAAAGCTTGAAACAAAACTACAAGAGCTAAACCTAAAACGCCTAGAGCTTGGCCGTAAATTTAAAAAAGACCACCCAGCATACCAAGGTATTATTGAGCAAATACAAGCAGTAGAAAGCCAAAAAAACGAACTCATTGGCGAGGTAGGTAACCTACCCGAAACCCAACAAGAGTTACTGCGCTTAAAGCGGGATGTTGAGGTAAGCAACCAAATTTACACACTGCTACTGAGCAAAACCCAAGAGCTTGACATAGTACGTGCTGGCACAGTAGGTAATGTGCGTGTTATAGACTACGCCGAGGTAAACACCAGTAAGCCAGTAAAACCTAAAAAAGCATTAATAGTGGTTATGGCAACTATGTTAGGTGGCATGCTTGCAGTGGCTATTGTACTTATACAAAAAGCCATGCACAAAGGGGTAGAAGACCCAGCCGAAATAGAGGCCTTAGGCATACCTGTATACGCAAGCGTACCCCACTCAGACTACCAAGATAAACTAACAGGGTTTACGGGGCGCAAAAATAAAACAGGTAAAGCTAAAAGCTTGCTCGCGCTTGATAACCCAGCCGACCTTTCAATAGAGGCCCTGCGTAGCTTACGTACCAGCTTACACTTTGCGATGATGGAAGCTAAAAACAACATTATTGCTATATCTGGCCCAAGCCCAGGCGTGGGTAAATCGTTTATATCGGTTAACTTAGCAGCAGTGTTAGCACAAAGTGGTAAAAAAGTGCTAATTATTGATGCCGACATGCGCAAAGGCTACCTGCAAACCCAATTTGGCTTAAAATGGGACGATGGCCTTAGTGATTACCTATCGGGCCGTTTAAACTTAGCACAGGTAACTAAACCAACTAAAGTTGAAGGCTTAAATGTAATTACCCGCGGGCAAATACCACCAAACCCTTCTGAGCTATTAATGCATAGCAACTTTAACAAACTAGTTGAAGAGGTAAGCGCAGCTTACGACATAGTAATTATAGATACCCCACCAATACTGGCAGTAACCGACCCGGCTATAGTAAGTGCACATACAGGTACTACATTACTCGTGGCTCGATTTGGCCAAAACCACTTGCGCGAAATAGATCTAACCCGCAATCGTTTTGAACAAAATGGCATAGACGTAAAAGGGCTAGTATTTAACGGTGTAGTTAAAAAAGCCAGTAATGCTTATGGATATTATGGCTATTACAATTACGAATACAAATCAGATAAATAGAAAGAGCAGTACATGAACCTGAAAGTAGGTACACCAGATATGAATGAAGAGCCTGTTATTAATAATCAAGAACAGCTAAAATCGATATTCATAACTGAAAGCTTTAAATCAAAATCAGAAGCACTAAAGCAAAGTGTAATTTATGTATTTTGCCCAGAGGAGTGTGCCAGTAATATAGGTGAAATTATTGATGATTATACATTCGATATAATAATTAACGACTACAGTATTACTGACTTCACTAAAAAAGTAGTATGCCACTATCAAAGTGCGCATTTGAGTAAACAACAACGCAAGTTTTTAGTTAATGCAACTGAGTGTGGTGCATGGGTTGAACCTTTAGTAAGTTATTTAGACGACAGGCTAAAATACACGGAAGTGCGTTTACTACATAGTAGCTACTTTTTGCATCAAAAAGCATTTTCTATTTTGTCAAATAAACGTACGCAAGTAGCAAAGCGCTGTGTAGATATAGTGAGTGCTATTTTACTACTAATAGTCACAATTCCTTTTTCAATATTTGCTGCTTTGTTAATTAAATTAGAGAGCCCAGGGCCCATACTATTTAAGCAAAAGCGTACTGGGCAATATAATAAACAGTTTGAAGTGTATAAATTTAGATCTATGCGAAACGATGCTGAAAAAAATGGGGCCCAATGGGCTTCAAAAAACGATGCACGCGTTACAAAAGTAGGTAAATTTATTCGTAAAACACGTATAGATGAAATACCACAGCTTATAAATGTTATACAAGGGACTATGTCGATAGTTGGACCAAGGCCCGAGCGTGAAGTATTTATTAAAGATCTAGAAAAAGAAATACCCTACTATCGCTTTAGGCATGCAGTAAAACCAGGGGTGACAGGTTTAGCACAAGTGAGCTACCCGTATGGCGCATCGGTTGAGGATGCTATATGGAAGCACAAGTATGACATTCATTACATCAAGCATCACTCTGCTTTGCTAGACATTAAAATTTTATTAATGACAGTTCGAACAGTTATATTTGGTATGGGCCGTTAAATGAGGCAGGAACAACCATTAGTTTCTGTAATAATGCCTGCTTACAATGCGGAGCGTCACATAGCCGAGTCTATAGGGTCTGTTATTAGCCAAACTTACAATAATTGGGAGCTGCTAATAACAGATGATCGCTCTAACGATGCAACTCAACAAATAATTAATGAATACGCTATTAATGATTCGAGAATAAAACTTTTCATAAATGAACAAAATGGCGGGGCTGGTGTTGCAAGAAATAACTCTATAAAGCAAGCTAATGGGCGTTTTATTGCATTTTTAGATGCGGATGATCAATGGTTACCTGAAAAGCTTACTACTCAAATTAGTTTTATGCTTAAAAATAACTACGCATTTACTTTCACTGCATATCAAAAACTAGAGAGTGAAACCCTCAAGGGTACCGTTACACCACCTCAATTCACAACTTATAATAAGCTACTCGGCAGTAATGTAATTGGTTGCTTAACTGCTGTTTATGATAGCAAAAAATTAGGTAAGCATTACATGCCTTTAATTCGTAAAAGGCAGGATATGGGGCTTTGGCTAAATATATTAAAACAAACCCCTAAAGCTTACAGCATTCCAGATATTTTAGCCTTGTATAGGGTCGACTCTGGAATGACACAAAATAAATTTAAAATATTAAAATGGCAGTGGCATTTATATAGAGAAGTTCAAAAATTAAATATTTTAAAGTCTATAAAGTATTTTGTAGTTTATGCCTTAAAAGGCTATCTGAAATATAAAAAATAAGTGAAATGATGGAAAATATACTTACACTCATAGGTCGAACAAAAGAGCTTTTCTTTGAAGATATATCAAAAAATGAAAGTAAATTAACAAATATTGTGAAAGCCTCTAACTTTTTAGTGCTTGGTGGTGCTGGTTCGATAGGTCAAGCAGTTACAAAAGAAATCTTTAAGCGTAATCCAAAAAAACTCCATGTAGTCGATATTAGTGAAAACAACATGGTCGAGTTGGTGCGCGATATTCGAAGCTCGTTCGGTTATATAGACGGTGACTTCCAGACCTTCGCTCTGGACATAGGCTCCGTCGAATATGATGCGTTTATAAAAGCAGATGGCCAATATGACTATGTATTAAACTTATCTGCACTTAAGCATGTACGTAGTGAAAAAGATCCTTTTACTTTAATGCGCATGATCGATGTAAATGTATTCAATACAGATAAAACCATACAGCAATCTATAGATTGCGGCGCAAAGAAATATTTTTGTGTATCTACAGATAAAGCTGCTAACCCTGTAAATATGATGGGTGCCTCTAAACGCATTATGGAAATGTTTTTAATGCGTAAAAGCGAAAAAATTGCTATTTCAACAGCACGCTTTGCAAACGTAGCTTTTTCTGACGGCTCTCTTTTGCACGGTTTTAATCAACGTATTCAAAAGCAACAGCCCATAGTCGCTCCTAGTGATATAAAACGCTACTTTGTAACTCCCCAAGAGTCTGGTGAACTATGTCTAATGTCGTGTATTTTTGGTGAGAACCGAGATATATTCTTTCCTAAACTAAGCGAAGCTTTGCACTTAATTACCTTTGCCGACATTGCTGTAAAATACCTTAATGACCGGGGCTTTGAACCGTATTTATGTAAAACTGAAGATGAAGCCCGTGAGCTAGTAAAAACGCTACCAGCTCAAGGTAAATGGCCGTGTTTATTTACTGAAAGTGATACAACGGGGGAAAAAGACTTTGAAGAGTTTTTTACCGATAAAGAAGAGCTTGATATGTCCCGTTTTGAGAATCTGGGCATTATCAAAAATACGCCTAATTTTGATCAAAAGTTATTAAATGAATTTGAAAGCGAAATAGTTTTAATGAAAAATAATAAAGCGTGGACTAAAGAGAAAATTGTCTCGCTTTTCTTTAAAATGATACCTGATTTTGGACATAAAGAAACGGGCAAATACCTTGATGGCAAAATGTAAGTAGGCAAATATATCATGACTAAACAGCTTGTTTCATTTGTGAAAGATCTCTACCAAACTAACGAGTTCATTCCTTTACACGCACCAACGTTTTCAGGGAATGAACAACAATATGTATCTGAAACGATAAGCAGTACATTTGTATCTAGTGTTGGTAAATTTGTAGATGACTTTGAAGCCCACATTGAAAATTACACCGGAACAGCAAAAGCTGTTGCTACTGTAAATGGTACCGCAGCGTTGCATACAGCTCTGTATATGGCGGGAGTTAAAAATAACGATATCGTTATTACTCAAGCTCTCACTTTTGTAGCAACTTGTAATGCATTGCATCATATGGGAGCAGAGCCAGCATTTGTTGACGTATCACCCGTTAGTTTGGGGTTATGCCCTAAAGCTTTGTCTGCTTTTCTAGAGCAACATGCAGTATTAACCGAATCGGGTCCTGTGCATAAAACCACAAAGCAGCGCTTTCAGGCTGTGGTTCCAATGCATACATTTGGCCACCCTGTTGAGCTTGATGAGCTAATTAGCGTGTGTAATGAATGGCAAATCGCTTTAGTAGAAGATGCAGCAGAAAGTCTTGGCTCTTTTTATAAAGAGAAGCATACCGGTACATTAGGTGACTTTGGCGCAATTAGCTTTAATGGAAATAAAATTATTACCACCGGTGGTGGCGGTATGGTTTTATGCAAAACCTTAGCGTCAGGGCAGCGCACTAAACACATAACTACCACAGCTAAAGTGCCTCATCCGTATGAATTTTTTCATGATGAAGCAGGCTTTAATTATCGTATGCCTAACTTAAATGCAGCACTTGGTTGCGCTCAAATGGAAAACTTGGCCGCATTTATAGACAATAAACGCCATCTTGCGGATTTATATGTAGACTTTTTTAGAGGGTCTGACTTTAAATTTTTCACCGAGCCTAGTTATGCAAAATCAAACTATTGGTTAAACGCAATCATATGTCCAAACCAAAGTGAACGAGAAAAACTATTAAAACAGACTAATGCTGATGGTGTAATGACTCGACCAGTATGGCAATTAATGCATCGTTTACCTATGTTCGAAAAGGCAATGAGAGGCGATTTAAGCCATTCAGAGTTTATTGAGGCTCATTTAGTTAATATACCAAGCTCTCCAGTTAATAGTTTAGGCAAATTGTAATGACAAAAAAAATAGCTGTGTTTACAGGTACTCGAGCAGAGTATGGGCTGCTGTACTGGCTAATAAAAGATATCCAAAGTGACCCAGAGCTTACATTACAGCTATTAGTTTCAGGCATGCATTTATCATCTGAATTTGGTGAAACTTATAAACAAATAGAGCAAGATGGTTTTACCATAGATGAAAAAATAGAAATTTTACTCTCATCAGATACGGCCGTCGGTACCGCTAAAAGTATGGGGCTGGGTGTACTTGGTTTTACAGATGCGCTAAGTCGATTGAAACCCGATGCATTGGTTATTTTAGGTGACCGCTTTGAAGCACTTGCAGCCGCTCAAACTGCGATGATAATGCGCATCCCTATTTTGCACCTACATGGCGGAGAAATCACCGAAGGTGCTTATGATGACGCTATTCGTCATGCTATTACTAAGCTGAGCTATTTACACGGAACTTCTACCGAGGAGTATCGCCAACGTGTAATACAGCTAGGTGAAGTACCTGAACGGGTTAAAAACATTGGCGCAATTGGCCTTGACCATTTAGCACGTAGTGACTTTATGAGCGTCAATGAAATTGGCAACTCATTAAGCTTTAATTTGAAACAGCCTTACTTTCTTGTTACCTATCATCCGGTAACGCTAGGTGAAGAGCCTCCAGAGCAAAGCTTTATTGCATTACTTAATTCATTAGATGAGTTTAAAGATCATCAAATTATTTTAACCTATCCAAATGCCGATGATGGTGGGCGCCGTATCATACCAATACTTGAAAACTATGCTAAACAACATCCTAATAGAGTTTGCGCAATACCTTCGTTGGGACAAAAGCGCTACCTAAGCACAGTAAAAAACGCCGCTGTTGTTATTGGCAACTCATCAAGTGGGATCATTGAAGTACCCGCATTTAATGTGCCTACAGTTAATATAGGCGTACGGCAAAAAGGCCGTTTAGCTGCTAAAAGTGTACTTAACTGCATAGCAACACAAGCCGCTATTTCAGCAGCAATAACGACTGCTGTTACTGGTAGTTATAAAACCCCAGGCGAAACAATAATAAATCCATATGGCGCAGGTAATGCAAGTGCTCAAGCAATTCAAATGCTCAAATCTTTAGAGTTTGAGCCGAGCAAACCTTTTTACGATTTAAAGTGAGAACTCTATGACATTAATTATTGCAGAAGCTGGTGTTAATCATAATGGCAGTGACGATTTAGCTTTTTCACTTGTTGACGCTGCTCATCAAGCTGGTGCCGATATAGTTAAATTTCAAACATTTAAAGCTAAAAACTTAGTGACTGAAGACGCACAGCAAGCAGAGTACCAAATTACTAATAGTGGTCAAAAAGAGTCTCAGTACTCAATGCTAAAGCGATTAGAGCTAAGCTACGAAACACATCATAAGCTAGTTAAATATTGTAATGATTTAGGCATTGAGTTTTTATCTACAGCGTTTGACTCAGAAAGCCTTTCATTTTTAGTAGATGATTTGGGAATAACGCGCCTTAAGTTGCCATCGGGTGAAATTACAAACGCACCATTAGTGCTTGAACATGCTAGAACTGGCTGCGATTTAATAGTATCAACAGGAATGGCAACTCTTTCTGAAATAGAGCAAGTACTTTCAGTCATTGCCTTTGGTTATATAAACCGAGAAGGTAATCCAACAGATGAAGCATTACAAGCTGCATACTTTTCTGCGCAAGGCAAACAATTACTAAAAGAGAAGGTCACACTTTTACATTGTACTACCGAATACCCAGCACCATTTAATGATATTAATTTAAATGCCATGGACACCATGAAAGGTGCCTTTAAGCTAGAAGTGGGGTACTCAGATCATAGTGCCGGAATTGTAGTACCTATTGCTGCTGTCGCGAAAGGGGCTGTATTAATTGAAAAGCATTTTACAGTCGATAAAGCACTGCCAGGTCCCGACCATAAAGCATCGCTAGATCCAGAAGAATTAAAAGCAATGGTTGATGGTATTCGCATTGTTGAAAAGGTGCTGGGAGATGGTATTAAAGGGCCTCGTCCATCGGAAGTAAAAAACAAAAGCGTAGCGCGTAAAAGTCTTGTAGCTTCAAATACGATCTCTGCTGGTGAACTGTTTAGTAAAGAAAACCTTGCTGTGAAGCGACCAGGTAATGGTTTAAGCCCATTAAAGTATTGGAATTATTTAAATAAACCAAGTGTAAAAAGCTATGCGGCTGGTGACTTAATAGATGAGTAACCCCGGATATTTAATTTTAGGTGGTGGCGGCCATGCTGCGGCACTTGCCGAAATATTAATTAAGCAAAAAAAAACTATAATAGGTGTTGTTGCACCGGATATTTTAGCTGGTCAGCCTATTTTTGATTCTGTGCCGCAGTACTTGAATGATGATGATGTATTAAAATTTTCAGTAGACCAGGTTCTGCTAGTTAATGGCATTGGTGCAATGCCGCGACAAACGCTGAGAAAAAAAATCTATACACGTTTTTCTGAGTTAGGGTATACATTTGCAACCATTATTGCCGATTCTGCTGAAGTATCCGACTACTCAAGTTTAGGGTGTGGTGTACAGGTAATGAATAATTGCATAGTGAATATTGGTACTGTAATAGCAGAAAATACGATAATAAACACTTCAAGTACTGTAGATCATGATTGTAATATTGGCGCACATTGTCATTTAGCTCCAGGGTCAACTTTAAGTGGTCAGGTTATAATTGAAGGTAACGCTCACATCGCAACCGGCGTTAATGTTATTAATAACATTACGATTGGTGAAAACGCCATAATAGGAGTGGGTGCGAATATAACTAAATCAATCCCATTAAACTCTATTGTTTATGGTGCGCGTTCAGTAATTAAAAATTTAGGTGAAACGGATGACAATTAACTGGCAAAAAGTAGTAATAGAGCCTTCAACTTCAATAAAAGAAGCATTAAGTGTTATTGATAAAGAGGCCTTGAGGGTGGCTTTAGTTGTTGATAAAAATAAATTAGTTGGAATGGTAACCGACGGCGACGTACGTAGAGGAATATTACAAGGAGTCGAGCTTTCTGCATCAGTAAGCGAAGTAATGAATACTAATCCCGTAAGTGCTAACGTTTCATTAAGTAGTTCTGATTTAAAAGCCCTAATGCAGTCACGTAAAATATTATCACTACCCATAGTTAATGATGATGATCAACTCGTCGGGCTTAAAACATTATACGATACCCTTGTCATTGAGAAACGTGAAAACCCTGTATTTATAATGGCGGGTGGGTTTGGTACTCGTTTAAAGCCATTAACCGATAATTGCCCTAAGCCTATGTTAAAAGTAGGTGGAAAGCCCATGCTTGAAACGCTAATTAATAATTTTAAAAACCATGGGTTTTATAAGTTTTATATTTCTACCCACTATTTGCCAGAGGTAATCATGGATTACTTTGGAAACGGCGATAATTTTGACGTTGAAATTACGTATGTGCATGAAGAAACACCACTTGGCACGGGTGGTGCACTCTCATTACTCCCTAATGATTTACCGAAAGAGCCATTAATTATGATTAATGGTGATATTTTAACGAATGTAGACTTTGGTAAAGTGCTCGACTTTCATGTTAAGCAGGCTAGCGATGCCACCATGTGTGTGCGTGACTATGAGGTTAAAATTCCCTTTGGAGTAATTGAAGGTGAAGGGCATGAAATTACAGGCATGGTAGAAAAGCCAACATACCGGTACTTTGTCAATGCAGGTATTTATATAGTGTCTAATCATATCATTAATTCGCTTTCAAAAAATGAACGATTAGACATGCCAAGCTTATTTGAAAACAAGCAAGTCGAAGGACATAAAACATTAAAATTTCCTATCCATGAGTATTGGCTGGATGTAGGTCGTCATGATGACTTTAAAAAAGCACAAGTAGATATCCATGAGTTAGGTTTTAATAAATGATGCGAGTAGCTGTGATTGGACTAGGTAATATCGCAAAAAGGCATAGAAGTAACATCAAGAAAATGTTCCCTGAAGCGGAAATTATTGCTATGTCTGCTAGTGGTCGAGCTCCTAGTGAATTGATATGTAATGCTGATTATATTGTTTCAAATATACAAAACATAATTGATTATACTGTTGATATGGCGATTATTGCTTCACCAGCTCCGCTTCATTCTTTACATGCAATTCCTTTGATTGAAGCAGGTATACCCGTTCTGATAGAAAAACCAGTAACCACTTGCGTAGAAGATGCAAAATTAATTATAAAAGCTAAAAGCAAATACCAAGTAAACGCTGGTGTCGGCTATTGCTTGAAGTATTTATCATCTGCTTTGTTTGTTAAAAAGTTTATTGAATCTGGCCGTGCCGGCAAAGTTATTAATGCAAACATTGAGATAGGGCAATACCTTCCGGATTGGAGGCCTAATACCGACTATAAAAAAAGTGTATCTGCTGTTCATAGTTTGGGGGGGGGAGTACTTTTCGAATTAAGTCATGACATTGACTATGCGCAGTGGTTATTTGGTAGGTTAGAAATAGAGCATGCTCTTATTCGAAATACTGGTGAGTTAGGTATTGAAGTAGAAGATGTCGCTGATATATTGGCTACATCACACTCTGGCTGCGTAGTTAGCTTACATCTAGATTTTCTGCAAAGGCAAGCGTCTAGAAAGTGTAAAATTATTTCTAATAGAGGTGCCTTAGTTTGGGATTTAATTAAAAACCAAGTAATTTGGACTGATGAAACGGGTGAATCTGTTTTATTTTCTGATGAGTTGTGGGACAGGAATAAAATGTACCTAAATATGTTGAGCGATTTCAATAATAAAAATAAATCGGATAGCTTTTCAAGTATTGAATCTTCTTTATCAGTTGTAGAACTAATAACGGAGCTTAAAACTAAGTTCGGAATAGAGAGTTAGGTATGAAAAATTTTGCATTTATTTTTGCCCGAGGTGGCTCAAAAGGTTTACCAGGTAAAAATATTAAACCACTATTAGGTAAGCCCCTCATTGAGTACTCAATTGATATAGCAAAATCTAGTACCTCAATTGATAAGACCTTTGTTTCAACAGATGATAGTGAAATAGCTAAAATTGCTGCAGCTTCTGGTGCAGAAGTAATATTTCGTCCGAATGAGTTAGCTACAGACAAAAGCCCAGAATGGTTAGCTTGGAGGCATGCTATTGAACATGTAAAGAAAATGTATGGGGAATTTGATAATTTCATAAGCCTTCCCGCAACAAGCCCTCTCAGAAGTACGTATGATGTTGATGCAGCTATTTTAAAGCGGGTTGAAACAAAAGCAGATATTTGTATTTCAGTTGTTGAAGCTAGCCGAAGTCCATTTTTTAATATGGTTAAACAATCTATAGATGGTTTTTATGAACTAGTGAATAAGCCAGAAAGTTCAGTTGAGCGCAGGCAAGATGCCCCAAAAGTTTTTGATATTACAACTGTAGTTTATGCTGCATCACCAAGTTTTATAATGCATAATTATGGTTTATTCTCAGGCAATGTGACTAGCATTGAAGTACCAAAAGAAAGAGCTGTAGACATTGATGATATCTATGACTTTTTGTTAGCTGAAGCTATTTTGAAAAAAGGATTAAGTAGTGACTCTTAAAAATAGAACAATATTAATTGTTGGTGCAGGAGGCTTACTTGGGGCTAATGTTGTTAAAGCAACCCAAAAATTAGGTGCTAAGATAATTGCGGCCGATATTTGTATTAAAACATTGAGCGAAAAGTTACTGCAATCTGGCGTAGAGTTAGAACAAGTTGTTTTTGAAAGTTTAAATATTACTGATACTGAAAGTGTTGCTTCTCTATTTGCTAAGTATGATTGTTTAGATGGTGCGGTTAATTGCACTTACCCAAGGAATAAATCATACGGTGCTCATTTTTTTGATGTTGAGCTAGAGAGTTTTAATGAAAATTTAGCTTTACATTTAGGTAGCGCTTTTTTATTTACTCAGCAATGCGCAAAGTACTTTAAAGAGCATGAAAAGCCTTTTTCATTAATAAATATTTCTTCTATTTACGGCGTGATAGCTCCTAAATTTGAGGTATACGATAATACAACAATGACAATGCCCGTTGAATATGCAGCAATAAAGTCAGCGATACTGCATATGTCAAAATATACAGTAAAGTACGTTAACGATAGTCGCTTTAGAATAAACAGCGTCAGTCCCGGTGGTATATTTGATAATCAGCCAGAGAGTTTCTTGGCTGCTTACAAAAAAAATACTCATGGAGAAGGGATGTTGAATGTAGATGATATTCTAGGTGCTGTAACTTTTTTATTGTTAGATGACGCTAAGTTTATTACGGGTCAAAATATTATTGTTGACGATGGTTTTACACTATAAAGGGAAGTGCTGCTGAATCATGTCAGTTTTAGTTTATGTTGAATCACCATACCAATTAGAAAATGCAATTAAGTACCTGCTGGATGGAAATAAAAGTGAAGGCTTTAGAGTTATAATTAGAGACAACTCCAATGAGACTCAGCTCAGTCAAATGAAAAGTTTAATTTCCAACTCAGGTTTAATAGATGTTTCCTTCATAAAGTTGACAGGTGGTGGTTTAATGCGGCTTTTATTATACCCTTTTGTATTACTTAGAGTTCTCTACAAAGGTGTTTTCTCAACAACAGTTATCATTGGTGATGCGCGTTCAATTGTTGCTTTTCCTTTAATTAAGCTGGCTGAAGTTTTTAATCGGAGAATTGTCTTAGTTGATGATGGTTTGTATTTACTCAGTTATATAAAAAATATTTTTAGAAAAAAATATACTGTATACACACGACTTCCTTTAGGTGCGTTGATTGAGAAAAATTCAATGTCTCTTATATTCAAGCCTTGTGAAATAACAAAAGCGCCCTGCAAAGCAGACTTTTCTGGGCAAGTGAATTTCATAGGTATGAAAATATCAGAAATAGGATTTGTGACTGAAAAATTTTATATTGAATACCTAAAGAAGATACTCCAAAAGTTTAATGGGCATAGTTTTAATTATTACGCTCATAGAGGAGAAAGCTTAGATAAGTTACGCATTATTGAGAAAATCGGTTACAAGGTAATAACCCCTTCAATATCAATTGAAAAGTATTTAATTGATAAGGGGGCATACAAAGGAATTTATGTTACTTTTTTTTCTACTGCTCTTTATAATCTTTCAATGATGGTAAGTTGTGGTGAATTTTACTTTATTAGAGTTAGAGGGGGTGAATTTTTTCATTTGCAAACAAGCAATGTATTAGAGTGTTATAAATTATTCTCAACTGCAGGGTTAAAGGAGCTAAATATATGAATTTAATTGTTACTTTCACCAAAGAAGTATTAGAAAGTCTCCTTAGAAATATTAGAATTCTTTTTTATGGGAATACCAAAAATAATTATTTACATGTGATAAAAGAAGATGGCTTTACCTTTGAAACTGATTTTTATAGCAAAGAAAAGTGTAAGATTCTACGGGACAAAATAGATGCACTTATAGAGCAAAAGTGTTCAAATGTATGGGTTGATGAGAGTGACTCCGATCACCGCCTATATTTCGTAAATGACATTGATGATGATTTTACTCAATTTTATCAACACCCAAATATACGTAAGATCCTAGCAGACTATACAGGAACAACCAAGCCAAATGGAATGCTCTTGGCTGCTAGAATTGATGCCAAAGAAGGGAACTTAGGATCTGGCGGTGGTTGGCATAGAGACTCTCCAATAACACATCAATTTAAGGCCGTTTGCTATTTAAGTGACGTAACTGAAAAAAATGGTCCGTTTCAATATATCAAAGCATCACATAAGAAGTCTGACGTTCTAAAGGCCTACTTATCAGGTGTTTTTAAACCTGGTCAATATCGGTTTACTGAGGATGAAATCGATAATTACTTGGATAAAACAGGTAAAGTGGTTACGGACTTTACGGCGGAAGAGGGCACAATAGCATTTGCTGATACTAAAGGAATTCATCGTGGTAAGCCAATAGTTGAAGGTAGTCGATATGTACTGTTTTGTTATTTTTGGCATGGTGATATTCCCTCTCATTTTAATAAATTAAGACAAACTAAATAAATGTTGATTTTAAATAGTGATATAACTTTTGTTATTCAAGGACAGCCGTACATCAGAAGTAATGTAAACTATACTGTCAAGTGTATTGAAAGTATTAGAACTCATTACCCCGACTCTAAAATTATATTTTCTTTATCCTCTCCAAGTTTAGAGAATAAAAGTACTTACAATGTCGATGAATTTACATTCTCAGATGATCCTGGTGGTATCGATATAAAAGGGAAAAAATTATTGAACGTAAATAGGCAGATAGTTAGTTCACTAGCAGGTATAAAAAAAGCTAATACAAAGTGGGTTTGCAAAGTTAGAGCAGATATGTATTTTTCTAAGTATATTTCATTTGAAAAAATATACAGAAAAAAAAATAACTCCTCAACAAAAAAAGTATTTGATGAGAAAGTTATAGTTAGTGATATTACTACTAAAAACTTTGAGTTGAAAGATGAATACGTAGACCATGTTTCAGATTGGTTATACTTTGGTTTAACAACTGACTTATATAAATTATTTAATATTCCATTATATGACGAAGCGGTTATTGAACTAGCGTCTCCCCTTTCAGCTGTAAGTGCTGAAAGGTATATTTGGACTAAGCACTTATTTAACAAATCATTTGGTTTTAGAACCGTTTCACTTGCTCAGGAATACTTGGTTAATAATGCAATAATAATCAGTGCAAAAAAAAAGGGAATTAAGTGTTATAAAAAAGGCTATAGCTTCCCATTTGGAGTTAATGGATTTAGTCAATACAATGAACAAGATTGGCACTCTCTATATAAGAAAATCGCTGATGAGGATCACCAAGTAAAAATGCTTCCTTGTTTATTATCTGATGTAAAGAAAATTTTTTATAATGGTAAATATCATTTATTTGATAAGCCAGTCTTATTTATTTACAAAGCAATATTTAAATGAAATACGTTTTTTTAATTTCTTTTTTTAAGTCAATACTTGCATTTGTGCCTTTTTTATTGTTGCCAATGATTACCGCTAAACTTGATATTGAAGATTTTGGTAGGTATTCCTTAGCTCAGGTTATAGTAACGATTTTATTACCCTTTATTTGTTTGAATATACAAACGTATCAACGGAAAAAGAGTGTTGAGAATTTAAATGATAGGCTGCATTATTTACTGACATCGTTGGTGCTTATATTCTTTAGTTCTACAATTCTTATTGTAATGTATTTAGTTTTCAGTCTATTTTTTACACCTCCTACTTTTAGTTATAATGAGTGGCTAATAATAGCTTTTGCCAGCTTGTCCGTTGCAACTCTAACAAGTGTTGAAACTTACTTTTCTAGTACATTAGATTACAAGAAGATAATGATATCTTTAACTTCAACTACATTTTTTATTTGGGGGGGGGTATATTTATTAATTATAAGAGAAGGCATTTGGCTTGGACGATTATATAGCCAGCTCTTTTATGGGCTAGCTCTATTCGGATTTGTTATTTATTGTATATGGAAGATTAAAAAAGCAAAATTCGATCTTCTAGTTGGGAGCTTGCTCGATGGTGTTAAGTTTGGGTTTCCTTTAGCAGTTGTAGCGTTACTTGGTTTGGTTACTTTGCATTTAGATAAATTGATAGTTTCTAAAATGTTTGATGCCACTGAGATTGGTTATTATATGGGGATATCGCAAATTGCATCTTTAATAATGTTCCTCTCTCAATCATTGTTGTTTGCACTAGAGCCTTTAATATATAAAAAGCCGATAGCTAAAATCTATAAAATAATAATTTTAACTATATCTTTAATAGCTTTTTTCTCAATATTAATGTTTTATTTTAGGTACTACCTATTTAATTTACTTATAAATCAGACGTTAGGGGAATATAGCTTTTCGTTTAACATGCTAATTATTGCAAACTTTCTAAAGGCGATGTGTCTTCTAATTATGCCTTTTCTGATTAAAATAAATTTGCATAGAAACCTTCACAAATCTTACTGCTTAATACTTCTTATTTATTTTGCTATGGGGCTGCTGCTTGCTGATAAGTTTGGTGTGCTAGGGCTATCGATTGGCTTCTTAATTATGAACTTACTAGTTTTAGCCTACCTTGCATCTGTAGTTTACTTTTATATAAAACGGCAAAAATTTTATGGATAATTTTTTACCTCAGAGACAAAAGACAGCCGTTTTCTGGTTGCAATTACTCTTGGTTTTTGTGGCATCAACACATTACTTGACTGTTTATTTCTTTCTTTTACCAGTACTTCTTGGTTTTATTTTTTCATTGTCGCTCATGATGAAGCCAAATATAAAAAAAGACAGTATTTCAATGTTTTTTTTCTTTTTATTCACTGGTTACTTATTTAGAAGTGGATTTAATGGTCTCTATTTTACTTTAGGTTTCTGGCAAGATCTTCTTCTTATTCTTTATAATTATTCAATGGTAAGGCTGTTTGCTAACTATAAATTGGGAGGCAAAGATTCAAAGTGGGTATTGTACATACTGTCTTCATTAATAATCTTCTATTTAGTTGGCAAAAATTTAGGCTTAAACTCATTGGAGATTTCAAAAATTATATTTACTTCTTCTTCATACCACATTGTTGCCTGGTTTGGTCTAATACTGGTAGCTTTAGTTTTTGCTAGCCAGGGGCTATCTAGAAACTCATTAATTGTTGTTACACTTTATTTTCTTCTTTGTATCTTGTTAGGTGGAAGAACTGGAGTATTTATTTCTCTTTTTCTTTTGCTTGCTTATATTTTCGTAGCAATGAAAGAGCGATTTAGTTTTATATTGAGTTTAATTATAATATCAGGTGTATTATTTTTTATGTTAATTATCTTAGAAGTTGATTTTAACAATATCTCCATTTCTAAAGATTTGACTGAAAGAGGAACTTCACTCGGTCCGAGAGAGTTTATTTGGTTATGCTATTTGGATAGGCTAAATATTGAGACAGTTGTTTTTGGGTTTGATAAAGAGCTAGTTTCTGCTTGTGTTAAACCATACATTAGCAGAGTAAGTGTAGAGAGCTCCTTTTTTTCCTTACAGCTACTAACAGGTTTCTTTTTTATTTTTATATTGTTAATACTAATAGTTAGGGTTATGAAATCCTTTCAAAGTAATTTACTTCTATTTTGTGTTAATTTGTGCTTTTTATTCAGAATGGCAACAGGTGAGTTCGTTTTTATTACAGCATTCGACTGGCTATTTCTGATAAATTTATTTCATATTGATAATAGCGAAAATATTCATGAAAAAATTGATAGTTGATTTAGACGGGACACTTACTTTAGCGAATACTGATGATTATAATAATGTGTCGCCTAATATTAAATTAATAGAGACTCTTAAAGTGTATAAGGAAAAAGGGTTTAATATAGTCATCGCTACAGCTAGAAACATGCGTACTTATAAAGGTAATGTTGGGGAAATTAATATACATACTTTACCAGGAATCATAAATTGGCTTGATAAGCACCAAGTACCTTATGATGAAGTTATAGTTGGTAAACCTTGGTGCGGCTTTGAAGGTTTTTATATTGATGATAAATCAATCAGACCTTCGGAGTTCACTTCTTTGAGCTATGAAGCAATTATGCAGTTACTCGCAAGAGAATCTTCCTTTAATGCAATCGATAACGAGCTTTAGGTGAAGGATATGTTTTTAATAATGTCTGGTGCTTATATAGGCCAAGAGCTCCAATCTGAATTTGGTCGCATACCGCCTAGTTTTTTGCCACTAGGGAATCGTCGTATATTTCAACATCAGATTAAGCTAGCACCCAAGGGGACTTCTATTTACCTAACTGTTCCCCTAAGTTATAAAATATCAAAAACGGACTTAGAATATTTACTGCATAACAATGTACAAATTTTGCCTATTCCAGATAACTTTAGCCTTGGGGAGTCATTAGTTGCAGCTATTAATCTATCCGAGCATAATTTTAATAGTTCTTTGCATGTTTTATTTGGCGATACTTTATTCACTGAATTACCTGAAGGCTCTAATTTTGCTTCTTTATCTAGTGTAGAAGATAATTACCACTGGGCTATTGCAACCGAAAGTGAGTTAGATTGGTTACAGCAAGCAGAAGGATTATTGAATGTTAATGGCAATAAAATAATTAATGGTTATTTTAACTTTGCCGAGCCTCGCCAGTTGTTGAGAGCTTTAACACAATCTAATTGGAAGTTTCTCGAAGGCTTAAACAATTATAAAGTATTAACTGGTTTTACAAGTAAAGTTACAACTAAGTGGTTGGATTTTGGCCATGTTAATACTTACTATTCATCAAAAGCTAACTTTACAACGCAGCGTGCATTTAATCAGCTTGAAATAACTCCAGAGTGGATAGAAAAGTCAAGTTCTAAGGATATGAAGATAGTTGCTGAGTCTAATTGGTTTTATAAATTACCGTTTTCATTACGTAATTTTATACCTCAGTATCTAGGAGAATCTAATAATAAAGGTCAGACTAGTTATCGCTTAGAATATTTACATAATACTGCGTTAAACGAATTATATGTTTTTGCCGAGCTACCAGATAAAACATGGAAGAGAATATTAACTAAATGTATTAGCTTTTTAAAGGCTTGCAGCTCAGAAAAAGCACCACTGAACTCACCTTCCAACACATTAGCTGAGCTATTTGGGATTAAGACCGAAAAACGCTTATCGGAGTTTTGTGAAGTACGAGGATTTACATTAGACCAAAAATGGGACTTTAATGGTGACCTAATAAGTCTTGATGATATAGTTATATTATCAAAAAAATACCTTCCTAAAGACGGTCAGGCTTTTAGCGTTCTGCATGGAGATTTTTGTTTTAGTAACATCCTTTATGACTTTCGCGCTGATAGGATCAAAGTAATTGATCCTAGGGGGATCACTACAAATGGTGAAGTATCTATCTATGGCAACATTTATTATGACATAGCAAAACTTTCGCATTCAATTATCGGCTTATATGATTGGATTATGGCTGGTTATTTTAAAGTCTGCCTCCAAGGTTCAAAAATAAACCTAAGTATTGACACGAAGGAAGAGCTACAAAATATTCAACAGTTTTACACTGAGCTTATCCAGCAAGAGTTTGCTATAAGTAATAAGCAAATTATTGCTATGCAGATAGAGTTGTTTTTATCAATGCTTCCTTTGCATAATGATGACATTAAACGTCAAAATGCATTATTTGCTAACGCATTTCGCCTTTATAGAGCATTGAAAGACTCAGAAGAGGATAGATCATGATAATAATTCCAATGGCAGGGCTTAGCTCTCGCTTCTTCAACGCTGGTTATAAAACTCCAAAATACATGTTAGAGGCAAATGATAAAAGCTTATTTGATCACTCTCTAAACAGCTTCTCTAATTACTTTTCGGATGAGAAGTTTATTTTTATTATCAGAGATACTTATAACACGTATGAGTTTGTTAATCAGAGAGCTAAAGCGCTGAATATAATAAATTATGAAATAGTGATTTTAAATGAAGATACCAGGGGGCAGGCAGAGACAGTTAAACTTGGTTTGTTAAATTTTCAGGATAGTGATGCACCTATAACCATATTTAACATAGATACCTTTCGTCCTAACTTTGTTTACCCAGACCTGCAAAAGTTAGGCGATGGTTATTTAGAGGTCTTTAAAGGTGAAGGAGATAATTGGTCCTATGTTCGTCCTGTTTCAGATACAAGCACTCAGATAAACCTAACTACAGAGAAAAATCCTATTTCTGAGTACTGTTGCACAGGCCTATATCATTTTGCAAATATACAGGACTATTTTGACGCTTATAATTACTATGTATCTTTACCACGAGAGCAGTGGGAAAAACAGGAGTTATACGTTGCGCCTTTGTACAATTATCTAATTAATGCGGGTAAAAGTATTCACTATAATATTATTGAGCGAGACGAAGTTATTTTTTGTGGTACGCCTCAAGAATACGATGAATTGCTGATGAAATAAATTATAAGTCTTTAGGTATGTATAATTGTAATTTATCGGTTTTAAAATATGTTTAAGTGACTAAAGCTGTTTTAAAGTGAATTAACATACCTATACGGGATTGCACACGTGCTAAGATATATGTCTCAGTGGCGAGTTTGTGTAATATGAATCAAATAACAAAATTAATACTTAAAGGATTAACATGAAAATTGCCGTGGTAGGTACGGGCTATGTAGGCCTTTCGAACGCTATGCTTTTATCGCAACATAATGAAGTGGTCGCACTTGATATTGATGAGCAAAAAATAGCACTACTCAATAATAAGCAATCGCCAATTGTTGATACTGAAATTAGTGAATTTTTAACACGTAGTGATTTAAATTTTACAGCCACTACCGATAAAGTAGCAGCTTACAAAAATGCTGATTACGTAATTATAGCCACGCCAACCGACTACGATGTTGAAAACAATTACTTCAATACCAGCTCGGTTGAAGCCGTAATTAAAGATGCTATGGCGCATAACCCTAGTGCGGTTATGGTGATTAAGTCGACTATTCCAGTAGGGTTTACAGCTGATATTAAAAAGCAGTTAGGTGCTGAAAACTTAATATTTTCCCCAGAGTTTTTACGTGAAGGCAAAGCGCTTTACGATAACTTACACCCCTCACGTATTGTTGTAGGTGAGCAAAGCGAGCGCGCCACTATTTTTGCTAACTTACTCAAGCAAGGTGCACTTAAGCAAGATGTTGAAGTGCTATTTACTGACTCAACTGAAGCTGAGGCAATTAAGCTGTTTTCTAACACTTACTTAGCTATGCGCGTTGCTTATTTTAACGAGCTAGATAGCTACGCAGAAGCGCACGGTTTAAACAGCAAGCAAATTATACAAGGTGTAGGGTTAGACCCACGTATTGGTAACCATTACAATAACCCATCGTTTGGGTATGGTGGTTACTGCTTACCAAAAGATACCAAGCAACTACGTGCAAATTACCAAGACGTACCAAACAATATTATTGGTGCAATTGTAGACGCAAACACTACACGTAAAGACTTTATTGCTGATTCAATTATAAAACGTAGCCCTAAAATTGTGGGCGTGTATCGTTTAGTAATGAAAACGGGGTCTGATAATTTTAGAGCCTCTGCTATTCAAGGTATTATGAAGCGCATTAAAGCCAAAGGTATTGAGGTGGTTGTTTATGAGCCAGTGCTTGAAGAAAGTGAATTTTACCACTCACGCGTAATAAAAGACTTAAATGAGTTTAAGCAGATATCTGACGTTGTGGTTTCAAATCGTATGGTTGAAGAGCTAAGCGACATTGCAGATAAAGTGTACACGCGTGATTTATTTGGTAGTGATTGATTAGAATATCAGTTATTAGATACTGTTTTAAAAGCCGCTGAAGTTTAGGTTGATGTGGCTTTTAACTTTAAATTAGGAAGTTATGAAATACTTAGTTACAGGTGCTGCAGGCTTTATTGGTGCTGCAACCTGTCAAAAGTTATTGGCTGCTGGCCATGTTGTTATAGGTATAGACAACCTAAACGATTATTACGATGTAAGTTTAAAGCTTGCACGCTTAGCGCAGTTTGAAAACCACGAAAACTTTACGTTTATTAAGCTTGATATAAGCGAACGTGCTGCAATGAGCGAATTATTTGTAGCGCAGCAGTTTGATAAAGTAATACATTTAGCTGCGCAAGCGGGTGTACGTTATTCAATAGAAAACCCAGACGCCTACGCCGACTCAAATTTAGTGGGGCATTTAAACGTACTTGAAGGCTGTAGACACAATAATGTTAAGCACCTTGTTTATGCCTCGTCTAGCTCTGTTTATGGCCTAAACGAAAAAACGCCATTTGAAACTACCGACAGTGTTGATCACCCAGTATCGTTTTATGCGGCGACTAAAAAAGCAAATGAGCTAATGGCTCATAGCTATTCTCATTTATATAGTTTACCTACCACAGGCTTACGCTTTTTTACGGTTTATGGACCATGGGGTCGCCCAGATATGGCACCGTATATTTTTACTAAAAAAATATTAGCAGGCGATACGATAGATATAAATAATAATGGCGATATGTGGCGCGACTTTACATATATTGATGACATTGTAGAAGGTGTTTTACGCGCTGCCGATGTTATACCTAAAGCAAACCCAAGCTGGCGTGTAGAAAGTGGCTCGCCAGCTACTAGCTCTGCCCCTTATGCTGTTTATAATATTGGCCACGGTAGCCCAATAAACTTAATGAAATTTATTGAAGCAATCGAGGCTGAGCTTGGTACTGAGGCAAATAAAAACTTCCGCGAAATGCAAGCGGGTGATGTGTATAAAACCTACGCTGATACGCAAGACCTGTTTAATGCGACGGGCTATACAGCTCAAGTTGGTGTTGAGCAAGGCGTTAGCGAGTTAATTAAATGGTACAAAAACTTTTATAAATAAGCTTAATCAAAAGCACAGCTTAATTAAAGCTGTGCTTTTAAATAACTGACAGCTTACAATGTATTTTTTATTCATCCCCCATCTATATTTAATCTGTTAGTTTAAAAATAATTAATTTAAAAAATAAAGGACTACTTATGAAAGCAGTTATTCCTGTTGCCGGCTTAGGCACACGTATGCTACCAATGACGAAAGCTATTCCGAAGGAAATGCTCCCTATAGTTGATAAGCCACTTATTCAGTACATTGTTAACGAGTGTGTAGCTGCAGGCATTAAAGAGATTGTGTTAGTAACACATAGCTCTAAAAATGCGATAGAAAACCACTTTGATACTAGCTACGAGCTTGAAGCAACGCTTGAAAAACGCGTTAAGCGCACATTGCTTGAAGAAGTGCGCTCTATTTGCCCTAGAGATGTGACTATTATGCACGTTCGCCAAGGCGAAGCTAAAGGCTTAGGCCACGCTATATTGTGTGCAAAACCCATTGTAGGTAATGATGACTTTGTAGTTGTACTACCCGATGTAATACTTGATGCATACACAGCAAACCAAAAAACAGAAAACCTAGCTGCTATGATCGCTCGTTTTAACGAAACCGCAGCTAGCCAAATAATGCTTGAACCTGTTGCTATGGATGACGTAAGTAAATACGGTATTGCCGACATTAATGGTGTGCAATTAGTTGCTGGTGAAAGCGCCCAAATTAAAACTATGGTTGAAAAGCCAGAGGTTGATGCTGCGCCGTCAAATCTAGCTGTTGTTGGCCGTTATGTATTAAGTAAAAATATTTGGCCGTTACTTGCTAAAACACCTGTGGGTGCTGGTGGTGAAATACAGTTAACCGATTCTATTGATGCGTTAATGGCACAAGAAACTGTAGAGGCATTTCACATGAGTGGCCGCGCACACGACTGTGGCGATAAGCTTGGTTATTTAAAGGCGATTGTTGAATACGGTATGCGCGATGAAAAGCTGGGTAAAGAGTTTGCACAGCATTTAAATACATTGGTTAATGGTGAAAATGCACCAACATTAAACAATGTGGTTAATTTGTAATAAACAATTTGGCTAATTTTAAAATTATGAAACCGTGTTTAGTTTAAACACGGTTTTTTTGTTTTAGGCAAGCTTAGTATTTGGCTGATAAAGTGAATAAGACATTGTTTTCACTACAGAGAAGACAAAGGGCAGTGCAGGAAAAGTGATTTATAAGGCCAATTTATTGTAATAAGCTCTTCGCTATTTAGCGCGTAGCACCTCGGTGCTCTCAGTAGTCAAAATTGTCTTGCGGTTAAATTTTTTACCTAAATGATAAAGTTAATAAAACACGATTATTACCACAGAGAAGATAAAGAGAAGTAAAGGAGGAGATGCTAAAAAATAGTATGTTTCCTCAGTGTAGCGCGAAGCACCTCGGTGTTCTCGGTGGTCAAAATTGTCTTACGGTTATATTTTTAACTTAAATGATAAAGTGAAAAAAACACTATTGTCACCACAGAGAAGACAATGAGAAGTACAGGAGAAGGTACTAAAAAACATTATGTTTCCTCAGTTTAGCGCGCAGCGCCTCGGTGCGCTCGGTGGTTAAAACTGTCTCGCGATTAAATTTTTACCTAAATGATAAAGTGAAAAAACACTATTATCACCACAGAGAAGACAATGAGAAGTACAGGAGAAGGTACTAAAAAACATTATGTTTCCTCAGTGTAGCGCCTCGGTGCTCTCGGTGGTCAAAATTGTCTTGCGGTTAAATTTTTTACCTCAATTATAAAGTGAATAAAACACGATTATCACCACAGAGAAGACAAAGAGAAGTAAAGGAGGAGATGCTAAAAAATAGTATGTTTCCTCAGTGTAGCGCGCAGCGCCTCGGTGCTCTCTGTGGTTAAAACTGTTTTGTGGTTAGGTTTGTACCTGATTTATCAAGTGAATAAAACATTATTACCACCACAGAGAAGACAAGGCGCAGTGCAGGAGAGCTGATTTTAAAACATATATATAGTATTACGGTCTTCTCAGTGAAGCGCGCAGCGCCTCGCTGTTCTCGGTGGTAATAAAATCCTTAAATCATCTCAACGTAGGCGTGAAGCTTGCTCACGCGAAATAAATTCGCACCTTCGAATTTAAAAATTAGCTGAGAGGGCGATTCTCGAAAATGACTCGCCATAAACGTCTTTACCTACATAAAGCTCAGCGCCTAGGCTTTTAGCGCCCCAAACAGGTTTGTTTAATTTACGCGTATAAGCTGTTTGGAGTTCGTAACTTGTATTGTAACCATCACGTTTGTTTGTAAGGCCACGTAACGTTGTATTTAAGCTTTCTTTAGCGCTAAGCTGCCAATGCCAATTAACACTCATGGATTTAGCTGGGGTATAGTCGGTGTAGTCGTGCTCATCACCTCCCCAGTGGCCAATAACATTACCGGAGTTACGATTACCGTCTAGGTATAAACCGTTAGCATACCAAAGCTTTTGCCAATTACTGTGTTCAAAACGTAAGCTGTGGTTATTTGCAACAAAAGGTAAATAAAGCCCAAAACTATAAGCATTATTACGAGAGCCACCTAGTGTGTCTTCAAGGGCTATTTCACTATAAATCTCATACGGTAAATCAAATAGGCTGTTGTTGTATTCAAAGGTGATTGATCCTAATTGGTCACCCAGCTCAAAGTTTTCACCAAATTCATCTGCATCGTTGCTGCCTACGTTATCTTTGGCGCCGGGTGTAAAAAAACCTTCGGCAAAATCTTTTATTGTGACGCTACGCGGGCCCCCACCAAATTGCATTAAACGGCTTAGGCCAATGGTTAAGTTATCTGTTGCTGCAAAACTAATATGTAAGCCGTATAAATAAGGTTTACCTGGTTCAAATACTCTTTCTACCCCACTTTGTTTACCTTCTTTTAAAATTCCACGCTGCTCAGTCATTTTACTAATAAACATATCGTATCGAATATTAAAGCTGGTTATTGGTTCAACATTACTTATAGTAATTGATGGCGTTGTTTTAGCGTGTGTACTTAATAGCATGGCGCTGTCGTTAAAAGGTGAATACCAATGCTCACGATAGCCTATATCGAGTTGTGCGTATTTATTACCTAGGTAAATAAAACTTTGGGTTGGGAGTATTTCGTCTTCGTTTGCAATGCCTGCCACACTCACACCAAAGTAACGGCCAAAGTTAGCGTAAGCGCCACCTTCAACAATTAAGTTGGTTTTAGTGGTTTGCCCGCGTTGGTTTGGCAGTGTTTTGTTTTTTGTACCAGCAGCAAGGGTTGCTTTAGCAAATGTGCCTGCATCGCTTTGAATGTACGGGCTTATTTGGTAGGACAAAGTTTGGTAAAGCTCTGGGTAACTATGCCTAATGGTTTGTAGTACGTTATATATGTCGTGCGCTTTATAAGGTTTGCTCATAATGTGTGTATTTTTACTTACTGCTAAAAGGCGCTCTACATTATGCTCTAATTCTGGTGCTTGGTTTAAAGGTAAATAGGGAGACACGCCTCCTTTAGCTAAAGCGTTTGTGCTTAATGCTAATGCTATAAGTAGCGATATTTTTTTGAGCATAATTATTCCGTTAGCCAATTTTTAAAGTAAGTAAATACGTTAATGCGAGGTTAGCAATAAATACGTTAGTAAGAAAGAAAAAGCGTTAATACATAGTGGTTTTAAGTTGCTAGTTATAAGGTAAAGTTTCTAGATATTAGATGGCAGTTACAGGTGTTAGTTTTCCATTTAAGTTGGCGGCAGTTATCAGAATAGTCATTAAGGTTTGTATTGATGGGTGTTATTTACAAAAGTGACTTATTCACCACAGAGAAGACAAGGAGCTGTACAGGAGAAGTAATTCTAAAACATACATATTGTATTACGCTCTTCTCAGTGAAGCGCGCTGCGCCCCAGTGTTCTCGGTGGTAATTAAACTCCATTAAGAAATACAACAAAAAGTAATTTATGCACCACAGAGAAGACAAGGAGCAGTGCAGGAGAAGTGATTTTAAAACCAATTCATTGTATTAAGCTCTTCTCTGTGTAGCGCGCAGCGCCTCGGTGCTCTCGGTGGTCAAACTTGTTATGTAACTTGGGCGCCGTACCTAGTTGATGAAGTGAATAAGCCATTATTATCACCACAGAGAAGACAAGGAGCATTACAGGAGAAGTAATTCTAAAACATATATATTGTATTACGCTCTTCTCTGTGAAGCGCGCAGCGCCTCAGTGTTCTCGGTGGTAATTAATTTTTAGAGTTATTTCAACGAAGGTGTGAAGCTTGCTCACGTAAAAGGTTGTTTATTTAACTATCTATAAACAAAGTACGTTATCAAGCAAAGCGCCTACATTAAATTCGCTGTGCTACTGTAAGTTTGCATTAGTAGATGAGCATTCCAACTTGTATCTTAACGTATATTGTGTGAAAAATTTGTATTTATGCTTATTGATAATAAAGCTGCGCCTATTAGCAAAGTCCACTATGCTATGGGCTATTCGTTATTTATATTTTAAGGATTTATCATGATTGAACAAGGCCAAAACGTACCACAGGTTACGCTTACGCAGTTAACAAGCGAAGGCATGCAAACACTGACTAACAAAGAATTATTTGATGGTAAAAAAGTGGTGTTATTTGCTGTGCCGGGGGCGTTTACGCCAACGTGTTCAAATGCGCACTTACCTGAATTTATTACGCTTGCTGATAAAATTAAAGCAAAAGGTGTTGATGCTATTTATTGTGTTTCGGTAAACGATGCCTTTGTAATGAAAGCATGGGGCGACTCGCAAAACGCTGAAGAAATTTTAATGCTAGCCGATGGTGATGCAAGCTTTACCAAAGCACTCGGGCTTGAAAAAGATACCGCTGGCTTTGGTGGGGTTCGTTCATCTCGTTACGCGATGATTGTAAATAACGCGGTTGTTACTGGGTTATTTGTAGAAGAAGGCAAAGAGTTCGCAGTAAGCCGCGCAGAGCATGTTTTAGAAGAGCTTTAAGGCTCCATTTAGTTTGTCAGTGGTTAGTACTTAGTTATCAGATAGAAGCTTTTAGACATTAGTGATTAGACTGAAGATTTTAGTTATTAATGAATATTGTATTTTTGGCTAGTTTAGTTAGCTAGTTGTTATTTGTATATTTAAAACTAAGCTAGTAAAAATGATATAAATAAAAGTAACACTAATGAATTTTGAAAATTTAGATGTATGGAAACGATCTGCACGTCTTAGCGTAGATATTTACAGGTCTACAGCAGATATAAAAGACTATGGGTTCAGAGATCAATTAACACGCTCAGGCCTTTCAGTGCCGAGCAACATTGCAGAAGGTGTGTGTAGAGAAAGCTATAAAGAGAAAAGTAGATTTATAGATATAGCTAGGGCTTCTCTTGCAGAAGCTAGAACACAGATATACATAGGCACAGAAATAGGTTACTTAAATAAGTCAACAAGCCAACAATGGATAATAGAAACAAAAGAATTAGCTGCTATGTTAACAAGCCTTAAAAATAAGTTTGATAACAGCTAACTTTAGAGTGTTTAGCTATTCATTCTCCGCGCTGAAAACTGAAAACTGAAAACTGAAAACTGAAAACTGAAAACTGAAAACTGAAAACTGAAAACTGAAAACTGAAAACTGAACACTTTTTCAAAGCTCAAACGGCGCTACGCCTACGGCTTTCATTTTGTAACCTACCTGCGCTAATTCACCTGACCAGGTTTCTGTTGTAATAATACCTGTGACTACAATTGCATCGTAAAGGCTTTCGATTGGTACGCCGCCTTTTATAGTAACGTGTACAAGCTGGTTAGGTGGCGGTGGTGGTACGTGTATGCAGGCGCCAAAATACGGTACTAATAAAAATTCGGTGATTACTTCGCTATCGCCCTCTAGCGGTACAACAAAGCCGGGTAAGCTAACAGATTGCCCATTTAGTTCTTTTACTACAGGGGCGTCTAAGTCGGGCTGTACCCAGTTTTGATCGCTGCCTTCGTGGTTCGCTTGTGCTTGGGTATCTATTTGCACATGGCCTTTTGGAATTAAGTCTTCCCAAAAAATTTCTTTAGGTGGGTTAGCGTTACTTGAAAAGCTAATAATAGCTAAGCTTAATATGCAAAAAGCATTTAAAGCTGTTTTAAAAAGTGTCATAAAATTCCTAAACATTATGTTTTTATGCTCATGCCGTCGCTGAGTGAGTAAAAATAAGCACGAGTTGCTGGTATTAAGCCAATAATAAAACCTGCCGCCATAATAACGCCTATGAGGGTGAGTTCATAGCGTGAAAGCATAGCTATATTTACACTAATACCCGCATGGCTTTGTAGGTAGTCGGCTCCTAAAAGTAATGTGGCGTAAAATAATACACACCCAAGCACACAGCCTAAAAACGTTGTAAGCAAGGACTCCATACTTATAAGTGTAAATAGCTGCCATGGTCTTGCACCAACAGAGCGTAATATAGCAAGCTCACGGCGACGTTGATTAAGGTTTGCAAGTAACGTGGTTAACATACCAAGCAGGCTGATCAGCACGACAACAAATGAAAAAAGCAGTAGTGTTTTTTCAACAATGGCGAGCATTTCCCACAAGTCTTTTAGCGTGACGGTAGGCATAATGGCTAGTAGGGCCTCGGGCTTGTACTGATTTATATTGCGCCTAATTTGTAGTGTATATAAAGGCGAGTCAAACCCCATTAAAAATGCAGTGACTTGTTTAGGGTGACCAGTTAGGTTGTTATGTTCATCGTGTTCATCGTGTTCATCGTGTTCATCGTGTTCATCGTGTTCATCGTGTTCATCGTGCTCATGACTTGCGTTACCGCCGTGAATTAAATCAATAGCGGCAAGCGGTATATGCAGTGTTTTGTCGACCGGGGTACCCGTCGGGTTTAAAATGCCGACTACTTCAAACGGGTTGTCGTTGTGATGATGAAAACTGGTATTACCCATACCGTGGGATATTACAATGCTATCGCCCAGCTTATATCCTAGTTTTGTAGCTACCTCACTGCCCAATACCACGCCGTGAATAGTGCTAAAAGGATTACCTGCACTAAAACTCAAATGTTGTTTTTTAGCAAAGCGGTAATGGGTAAAGTAATCGGGGGTTGTGCCTAACACGGCTTGGCCTTTGTGGCTGTCGCCAAGGCTAATAGGAATGCTCCACTTTACGCCGCGTTGGCTTGTTATGTATTTGTAGCTTTGCCAGCTCACGCCATTATTGGTGTGGCCAATTCTAAATACCGATGAAAGCAGTAATTGAATATCGCCGGTGCGGGCTCCTACAATTAAATCGGTACCCGAAATGGTATTGCTAAAGCTGCTTTTAGCATCAACTCTAACACGTTCAATACTTAGCAATAACATAACGCTAACGGCAATGGTAAACAGTGTTAAAACAACACTTGCACGTCTATTTAATAGGCTTTTAAAAGCAAGCTTTGTAAGGATCACAATGTCTCCTGCAAACTTACTAAGTCGATTGAGCGATTAAACAGCGGCTTTAAGTTTTCGTCGTGGCTTACAAATATTAATGTGCTGTTTGTTTTACTCGCTTGTTCAAACAATAAGTTAATAAAGCTTTCGCGGTTTTGTGTATCAAGGGCTGAGGTTGGCTCGTCGGCAATTATAATTTCTGGGTTACCTATAAATGCGCGTGCGGCGGCCACGCGTTGTTGTTGGCCAATGCTTAATTCTGCCACATTTTTATTATGGTATTGCTCGGTTAACCCCAGTGAGTTTAATAGCCGTGTAGCCTCATTATTTAACGTGGCAGAGTGGCTTAATGCTTTTTGTTGGCGTTTTTTTGAAAATTGGCAGCCCAGTATCACGTTTTCAATAGGCGATAGGTAAGGAAGTAAGTTGAAGTTTTGAAAAATAATACCAATGTGGTCAGCTCTAAATACATCTCGTTGAGTGTTACTTAGGGTATTTAAGGTGTGGTTTAGTAACGTGACATTGCCGCTGGTGGCTGTATTTATACCGGCAAGTAAGGCAAGTAACGTTGATTTGCCCGAACCACTTGGGCCATGTAAAAAAACATGTTGGCCTTTTTCAATGTTAAGTTTGCTAATAGTTAGCGTGGGCGTTTTATCGTTTTTATGCCATTTAAAAGTAACGTTATTAAGGCTTATCATTGTTTTGTTTACCACTTCCAATAATTAAGGTTTTTGCGCGTTTTAAACTGCCTAATAATATTAAACGGTTTAGGTTTTAGCTTTTCGTCACTAAGTAAAAACTCATTCGTTGCAGCCACTACTCGCTCACTTGATTTACCGTCTGTGTATGGGTGCAGCTGTTGGCAATAGCTTTCTATATTTTGCATTAATGTTTTAGGGTAGGTAAATGCAAGGTCTATCGCGTCTTCTAGCTTATTTGGATCTGTTACGTTTAGTAAGTGCTTGTCTGGGGCATTATTACAAAAGGTCACAACAGGCTTTCGCTGCACTATAAACATTAAAAGCACCGACGAGGTATCACAGAGCATTACATCGGCCGACTTTAATAAGGGTACTACGTCGTCGGTTTCAATAAACGTTAAGTTTTGATTACTTAATGCTTTGTATTTATTAATAAGCTCAATAGGCATTTTAGGATGAAACTGCATTAATATGCGCCACTTTCCTGTTTCGCTAAAGTGCTTTATTTGCTCGTAAAGTTTAGGTGCAAGTGATAAACGTTTTGAAAAAGTAGAACAAATTAAAAGTGTAGGGCGAGTGTCGGCTTTGCTGGTATATGGGGTTTGTAATTCGCCAGTAAACAAGCGGTCGAGCGTTGGCCAGCCAGTTTCAGTCACTTTAAAATAACCAAGCTTTTTTTGTAAGGCTTTAAATGGCACTGTGGTATTGGGGCCTTGAGTACAGTAAAGATCAAAGCAGCCCCTTGCTTTTAGGTGGTCGTTGTTCCCTTTTTTATCAAGTTTTCCGGCATCAAAACCATGAAATACACCCACTTTAATACCCGGAAAAAACGTAGGAATTAAATTAGCCGGTGCGAACGTAGCATCGGGTTTCCAGTTGTGAATATCGTCTATTGAATTAAGGCGTATTTCATCGGGTGTTAAAAAGTCAGGGTTTACAGAGCTACCTTGTAAAAACCAGCGTACCTGACCACCATTCGCTAATATGGCCGCCTGAATAGGCCTCAAAATTGCGTATGAATAATTTTGAGATATATACATTAAGTATTTTTTATTTTTGGTGGTGGTTAAGTAGTTCAAGCTAGCTCCTCGACTCTTTAGCACAGCTAGTTTACCCGATTGTGACAACCATATAAATATTCTTGCTAAATCTCTTAACCAAAGTTCAGGTTATTTAGTTTCAAGCCCAAGATTGAGCTTTGAAGTTGGCTGGATTATCATACCGCACATAACCCCATACCATACTTTGCTCATAGAGCATCCCTAACCCCGGAGATAGCATGACTAGCTATAAAGTTTTAGACGTAAACGATGATTTACCCATCCGCACCAAAGGTGAAGTACACAGTGGTAAAGTGCGTTCAGTTTATTGGCTAACAGACGAAGACAGTGCACGATTAATTAAAGATAAAGGCTACAAAGTACCCGCAGGTACTGAGCTGGCTATTATGGTGATTTCGGACCGCATTTCAGCATTTGATTGTATTTGGCAAGGTGAAAATGGCTTAAATGGTGTGCCGGGTAAGGGGATAGCACTTAACACCGTTGCATCATATTGGTTTAAATTATTTGACGAAGCAGGCCTAGCTGGCAATCATATTGTGGATATTCCGCACCCATATGTATGGATTGTGCGTAAAGCAAGCACAGTTAAGGTAGAGGCGATAGCGCGCCAATATATTACGGGTAGCATGTGGCGTGATTACGCTAAAGGGACACGTAACTTTTGCGGTATAGATTTACCTGAGGGATTAAACGCGAATCAAAAACTCGATAATATACTTATTACGCCATCAACCAAGGGGATTATTGAAGGCGTTGCCGACATACCGCCAGTAGACGATGTAAACATTACCCGCGAGAACATAACAAAT